>Ga0247727_10000192_pt1 | contig 141875 bp, 115 predicted proteins | sample WisWelCaveWW1625_FD_202498 | JGI IMG/M metagenome (GOLD analysis project Ga0247727, IMG submission 202498) | Biofilm microbial communities from Wishing Well Cave, Virginia, United States - WW16-25 | ecosystem: Environmental > Aquatic > Deep subsurface > Groundwater > Cave microbial mat... | reverse complement strand
GTGCGCCCAGCCGTAGTCGCCGCCGTCGTTCAGCACGTAGCCCAGCAGGCCCGCGAAGCCGGCCGAGACCAGCCCCGCTGCCATCACGCCCGTGGCCGCCACGCGCCAGCGCGCGCGCGGTCCGGGCGCGCGCCACACCACCAGCAGGCAGCCCGCCAGCGCGAAGCACAGCGCCGTGTTGGCCGACATCGCCGGCTGGCCGTTGCCGAACAGCGCGCCGCCCGACACGAACCCCAGCAGGCTGACGCTGCGACCGGTGACCTGCTCGGCCAGCGCCATGCTGCCCAGCCCGGCGGCCAGCGCGCCGCCCCAGAAGGCCAGCTTGCGATGCCCGAGGCAGTGCGCCACGACCGCCAGCCCCGTGATCACGAAGCCCAGCGAGGTGTTGTACTGCATGGGCTCGAAGCGCCCGCTCGGCGTGAGGCTGCGAAGCGAGCTCACGTACCAGCTCACCAGGAACGCGCCGCCCAGGAACGCGACCGCTGCGCCCAGCAACGTCGGCGTCACGTAGCCGCGCATGCCGCCCGTCGAGTGCTTGCTCTCCATGCTCTCCATCCGATGCCGGGAACGGGCCTGCGACCACCGGCCCGGGAGGGCGGCAGACTGCGGGCCCTCACATCGGCCAGCGCCCATGCCGAACTTGTGGCCGGCGGGCAGAGTGATGCGGCACGGCCGGCTCCTCGCCTCCCGAACACCCGCGCGGCGTGCAGGGTTCCGGAGTCTTGCGAGAGCCGTCCAGCCGCACGACACCGCTCGCCGGGAAAGGGCGTCGCGCCACCATCAACGCCTCGCTCGTGCAGCCTCCCGTCGCAGCGCAGCCAGGGACGACGTCAGGCCACCGCGCTGGTCATTCCGCCACGCATCTCCGCGCCCCAAGGGTGGACTCCACGCCTCGCAGCTTCGACCCCGCGAGTCGCCTCCACCCCTTCGCGCGTGCCGATCCTGCCGCATCCGCTGGCGTCGGCGCCGTAGCCTCCGGCGGGCCGACCTCCGCAGTCCCCCGGAAGGCCGCGCTCCGCGCGGTCTTCCGGGAGACGAGGATCCGAGGCCCGCCGGAGGCTACGGCGCCGACGCCAGCGGATGCCGGTCGGTCACGCGGATCCGCGGCTTCCAGGAATCCCTGTCCGCACCGCGACGCGACGACAGGTCCAGCGTGAGCTGCGTGACCTTCATGCGCGTCGTGTTGCCCTCGAGGTACAGCAGGAAGTTGGCGACGGTGCGCCGGTCGAAGTCGTAGTCCGCCTGCGCGACGATCAGCGTGTAGTTGTCGTCCTGGTAGCCCTGGTTCTGGTGCGCATCCGTCTGCGGCGGCTGGGTGTTGAACTTCTTGCCGATGCGGCTGGCCGTCATCTGCTGGTCGAGGTAGGCGAAGGGGCCCACCTTGCCGGAGGCCACCACGTCGTCGGCCTTCTCGGCCTGCAGGTCCAGCACCTGCTGGGCCAGCTCGCCGATCTTCGTCAGCCGGGCCTCGGCCGCGCCCAGGCGCGACTGCAGCGCGTTGGCCACGGAACGCTGCCAGAAGATGAAGCCCACGCCGGCCAGGATGAGCACGAGCATCACGGCCAGCACGCCGCGCTCGAAGTCCCAGTTGCGGAACATCAGGTGCCCTCCTGGGGGGGCAGCGCGACCGTGACCTCCTCGAAGCCCAGCATGCCCGTCGGGAGCTGGCGCGTGGCGCCCGGCTCGACCGAGACGAAGCCGGCATGGCCGCGCAGCGTGTCCAGCAGCGTCTGGTAGCGGCCGGCGTCCTCGACCTGGCCCTTGACCTTGAGGTACGGCTGCTTGCCCATGACCTGGATGTCCAGGCGCTCGAGCGCCAGCTTGCCGAGGGCGTCCTCGTTGGCGATCACGAGCTGGCTGAAGTCGATCCACGTCGCCAAGGCCGAGGGCTGGTCGGGGATGGTCTGGCTGCGCCCGAGCTCGCCGGCGATGTCCTCCTGCAGCTTCTGCGTGGCGGCCAGCAGCGCGTCCACCTGGCCGGGCTCGTCGTCGCGGCGCGCGACCACGCGCTCGGCCTCGGTCGGGTCCTCGACCAGCAGGCCCGCCAGCTGCTCCTTGCCCACCGACACGATCTGCCGGAACTCCTGGCGCACGCGGCGCGCCTCCATGTACTGGTCCAGCCCGAGGAAGGCCACCAGCAGGAAGACCAGGAACGAGGCCACGATGAGCGGCGTCTTCACCTGGTCGAACTTGCGCGTGTAGGCGGCCTCCTCGCGGCGGAAGTCGGTGAGCGTGTCGTCCTGGCCGTTGAGGCGGAAGGCCACGCCCAGCGCGGCGCCCAGGTCGGGCCCGAGGCGCGCGGCGGTCGCGGCGTCCAGCTTGTGGTCCACGAGCGCGAGGAAGTCCACGTCCTCGACCGGCGCGCCGAAGACCTGGCCCAGGGCCTCCGACAGGCCCGGCAGCGCGGCGCCCGAGCCGGCCAGCAGCACCTTGCCCGGGACGCCGAAGTCGGGCAGCGTGCCCAGCGTGCGGCGGATCTCGCGCGTCAGGCGCGCCACGAAGTCGTGCCGGCGCGCGTCCTCGATCTGCTTCTCGCGCTGGTCCTGCGGCGTGCGCAGCAGGCCTTGCGTGCCCAGGCGCACGCTGCGCAGCGCGTACAGCCGGCCCGCCTGCAGGAACAGCAGCGTGGTGGTGCCGTCCTGCGCGTTGACCACGACCGCGCGCTCGCCGGAGTCCTCGGCCAGCCCGGTGCTGATGAGCGCCTGGTAGAAGGCCAGGTCGTCGAGCTCGACCAGCAGCGGGTCGAGGCCCGACTCGTCCAGGATGTCCAGCCGGTCCAGCAGCTCGTCCTTGCGCACCGCCAGCGCCAGCAGGTGGCTCTTGTCGCGCGACTGCCGCAGCACGACGTGCTGCACCACCGACTCGTCGATGTCGCCCGGGAAGTGGCTCTCGCACTCGAAGCGCACGACCTTGTTGATCTGCTCCCTGGCCGTGAAGGGCAGGTCGAACTCGCGGAACATCGCGTGCGCGGCCGGGAAGGCCATGCCCGACGGGTCGCTGGCGAAGCCCTCCTCCGCCATCGCGGCGGCGATGGCCTTCGCGCGCCAGTCGTCCGGGTCCTCGCCCTCCTGCAGGTCGGCGGGGGCCTGCAGGTCGACGTCGCGCACGCCCAGCACGCGCAGCTTGCGGGCCGAGCCGTCGAACTCGAGCAGCCGCACGCGGCGCGAGCCGTAGTCGATGGCGAGCTGGGCGGCCATGGCGTGGATCCTCTCAGCGCGCCGGCCGGCGCGGACCGCCGACGATACGACCGCGCGGCGAGCCCTTCAACGCGCGCCTCACCGTCCGACCGCCGGCGCCAGCAGCTCGTCGTAGCGGCGGCGCTGGGCCTCGTCCAGGACGGCCAGCACCTCCTGTCCCGTGCGCTCGCGGCGCTCGGCCAGCTCGTCGCGCAGGCCGGCCAGCTCGCGCTCCAGCAGCGCGTCGATGTCGCGGTCCTCCGCGCTCAGCACGGCCTCCAGCCGCGCGACCTGGTCGGGGCGCAGGTCCAGCGCCTGCGTGAGCTGCTGCAGGTAGCCGTCGGCGCGCTCCGGCGCGACCGGCAGCAGCCGGCCCAGCAACCAGCCCGCGACCAGGCACAGCACGGTCAGCGCGACCACGGCCAGGCGCGCGGCCACGGGGCTGCGGGGCGCACTCATCGCGGGGCCTCCGGCGACAGGCCTGCGCCATACACTTCGCGGTAGCGCCCCCGCAGGCCGGCGTCGAGGTCATCGGGCGCGAAGGGCGTCGGGCGGAAGTGGTCCACCGCATGGCGCTGACGCTGCACGTCCGGGTCGGCGCGCAGCACGGACGGAAAGGCCAGCGACCAGCCCAGCGTGCCGGACAGGAGCAGCGCCGCGGCCAGCGCCAGGCGCCGCACGAGCGACAGCACCAGCACCTCGGCCGGCTGGGCCTGCTCGCCGCGCGCCGCTGCCAGCACGCGCCCGGTGAAGCCCGGCGACGCCGCGCGCGCCGGCTGGGCGGCCAGCGCCGCGGACTGCCGCTCCCAGGCGGCCAGCATGGCGGCCGCGCCCGGGTCGGCGGCGGCCAGCGCGCGCGCGCGCTGCGCCTCCTCGGCCGGCACCGGCCGGCCGTCGCGCAGCAGCGACAGCACGCGCAGCGCCTCGGCGCGCGCCGCGTCATCCACGCGGCCGTCGAATCCGTCCGTCACGTCAGATCCTCCTCGAGCAGCGCGCGCAGCTTGCAGCGCGCGCGGAAGATGCGCGACTCGACCGTGCCGATGGACACGTCCAGCGCGTCGGCGATGGCCTCGTACGACAGGCCCTCCATCTCGCGCAGCACCAGCGTCGTGCGGAAGGGCTCGGGCAGGCGCTGCAGCGCGCGGCGCACGGCCTGGCGCTCCTCGCGGCGCACGGCTTCGTCGTCGGGCGGGCCGTCGGGCGCGAGCGGCTCGACCAGCAGCCCTTCCGGCCCGTGCAGCGGCACGGTCGGCCGGCGGCGGCGATGGTCGCTCCAGTCGCGCGCCGTGTTGACGGCGATGCGGTACAGCCAGGTGAAGAGCGCCGAGCGGCCGTCGAAGCGACCGATGGCGGCGAAGGCCTTGAGGAAGGTCTCCTGCGCCAGATCCTCGGCGTCGGGTCCGGCGCCGGCGACGCGCGCGATGACGGTGATGAGGCGGTCCTTGTAGGCATCGACGACCTGGCGGTAGGCGGACTGGTCGCCGGCGCGCAGGCGGGCGACGAGGGCCTGTTCGTCGTCCCTCACGGCCGACCTCCGCGCGGCGCCCCCTCCGACGGCCGGCCCGCCGCGCCTATTCCCGCCCCCCCGGCCCCCCCTCCGGCCGCCCCGGCGGGAGCTCGATCTGGTGGCCCAGCTTGTCGCGCTTGGTCCGCAGGTAGCCCTCGTTGTGGCGGTCGGCGGGCACCTGCAGCGGCACCCGCTCCGTGATCTGCAGGCCGTAGCCCGAGAGCGCGTGGTACTTGCTGGGGTTGTTGGTCAGCAGCTTCATGCGGCGCACGCCGAGGTCGCGCAGGATCTGGGCGCCGACGCCGTAGTCGCGCACGTCCACCGGCAGCCCGAGGGCCTTGTTGGCCTCGACCGTGTCCAGGCCCTGCGTCTGCTGCAGGTGGTAGGCCTTCATCTTGTTGGCCAGGCCGATGCCGCGGCCCTCCTGCTGGCGCATGTAGAGCACCACGCCCTCGCGCTCGGCCGCGATGCGCCGCAGCGCGACCTCGAGCTGGCCGCCGCAGTCGCAGCGCAGGCTGCCCAGCACGTCACCGGTCAGGCACTCGCTGTGCACGCGCACCAGCACCGGCCGGTCGATCCCGTCCTGCTGGCCGGGCACGGGCTCGCCCACCGTCAGCGCCACGTGCTCGCTGCCCTCGACCAGGCTGCGGTACAGGTGCGCCGTGAAGTCGCCGTGGCGCGTGGGCAGGTCGATGCTGACGATCAGCTCGATCATGCGCTCGGTGCGCCGGCGGAACGCGATGATGTCCGCGACGCTGGCGATGCGGACGCCGTGCCGCTGCGCGAACAGCGTCAGCTCGGGCAAGCGCGCCATCGTGCCGTCGTCGTTCATGACCTCGCAGATCACGGCCATCGGGCGGCAGCCGGCCAGGCGCGCCAGGTCCACCGCGCCCTCGGTCTGGCCTGCGCGGCGCAGCACGCCGCCGGGCATGGCGCGCAGCGGGAAGACGTGGCCCGGGCGCACCAGGTCGTCCGGCAGGCACTCGGGCGACGCGGCCACCTGGATGGTGCGCGCGCGGTCCGCCGCCGAGATGCCGGTGGTGACGCCCGTGCGCGCCTCGATGGACACGGTGAAGGCCGTGCCCAGGCGGTTGGTGTTGCGCTCGACCTGCAGCGGCAGGTCCAGCTTGTCCGCGATGGACTTCTCCATCGGCAGGCAGATCAGCCCGCGCGCGTGGCGCGCCATGAAGTTGACCACCTCGGGCGTGACCCTCTCGGCCAGGCACACGAGATCGCCCTCGTTCTCGCGGTCCTCGTCGTCCACGAGGATGATCATCCGACCGGCCTTCAGCTCCTCCAGGATCTCGGGGATGCCGGCGAGCGGGCTGGCTTCGGCCATGGTCTTCAGCCGCCCTGCGGGCCCTGGTCGCCCGGCGGGCCGCCGTCGGCCGCGGGCGCGCCGTCGCCCCCGCCGTCCGGCTCGCCGTTCTCGCGCTCCGCCCGCGTGGCCGACGCGACCGAGTCGCCCTCGGCCAGGCTCACCAGCCGCACGCCCTGCGTGCCGCGCCCGATGAGGCTGATCTCCGCCGCCGGCGTGCGCACCACGTTGCCGCTGCTGCTGATGTAGATGACGTCGTCGCCGTCGCCCACCGCGCGCAGCGTGACCACCGGCCCGTTGCGCTCCGTGGCGCGGATGTCGATGACGCCCTGCCCGCCGCGGCCCTGCAGCGGGTACTCGCCGAAGCCCGTGCGCTTGCCGTAGCCGTTGCGGCACACGCTCAGCAGCGACGCGCCCGGCGCCACGCTGGCCATGCCGCACACGTGGTCGCCCGCCTTGACCTTGATGCCCCGCACGCCCGTGGCCGGCCGCCCCATCGGGCGCACGTCCGCGGCCTTGAAGCGGATGCTCATCCCGCCCTCGGTGCCCAGGATGACCTCGTCCTCGTCCGTGCACGTGGCCACGTCGATGAGCCGGTCGCCCTCGTCCAGGCCCAGCGCGATGATGCCGCCGGACTTGGGCCGCGCGTAGTCCTCCAGCGGCGTGCGCTTGACCGTGCCGTTGGCCGTGGCGAACAGCAGCGAGCCCTGCGAGAAGTCCGCGATGGGCACGACGGCCTGGATCTTGTCCTCGGGCGGGAAGCCCGGGATGAGGTTGACCGCCGCGCGCCCCACCGCCGTGCGCGACAGGTTGGGCAGCCGGTAGACCTTGAGCTGGTGCACCTTGCCGCTGCCGGTGAAGAACAGCAGCGCGTCCTTGGTGTTGGCCAGGAAGAGCTGCTCGATCACGTCGCCCTCGCGCGCGTCGCTGCCGCGGATGCCCGAGCCGCCGCGGCGCTGGCTGCGGTACTGGTCCAGCGACATGCGCTTGACGTAGCCCAGGTGGCTGATGGTCACGGCCACCGTCTCGTCCGGCACCAGGTCCTCGTCCTCGAGGCCCTCGATGTCTTCGCCGATCTCGGTCATGCGCCGGCCCGGGTACTCGCGGGCGATGCGCTCGAGGTCGGCCAGGATCAGCGCGTCGATGCGCTGCGGGTCGGCCAGGATGCCCTCGAGGTCGTCGATCTCGGCCTTGAGCGCCTGCCACTCGGCCTGCAGCTTCTCGACCTCCAGGCCGGTCAGCGCGCGCAGGCGCATGTTGACGATGGCCTCGGCCTGCCGCTCGCTGAGCTGGAAGCGGGCCTGCAGCTCGGCCATGGCCGCGTGCGCGTCGCTGGCGCCGCGGATGACCGCGATGACCTCGTCGATGTGCGCCACCGCGATGCGCAGGCCCTCGACGATGTGCATGCGCTCGCGCGCCTGGCGCAGCTGGAACTGCGTGCGCCGGCGGATGACCGCGCGCCGGTGCCCCAGGTAGGCGTGCATCAGCCCGGCCAGCGGCAGCGTGCGCGGCCGGCTGTCCACCAGCGCGATGTTGATGATCGAGACCGTCACCTGCAGCTGCGTGAACTTGAACAGCTGGTTCAGGGTGACCTGCGGGTCCTCGCCCTTCTTCAGCTCGACCACGATGCGCAGGCCCTCGCGGTCGCTGTGGTCCGCGATGTCGTGGATGCTGGTGACGCGCCCGTCCTTGACCAGCTCGGCCATGGTCTCGATCAACGTGGTCTTGTTGACCTGGTAGGGGATCTCGCTGATCTCGATGCGCGCGCGCTTGCCCTTCTCCTCGCTGACGCACTCGCAGCGCGCGCGCAGCACGGCGTTGCCGCGGCCGGTGGCGTAGGCGTGGCGCACGCCGTTCTGCCCGCCCAGGATGCCGCCGGTGGGGAAGTCGGGGCCGGGCACGAGGGCCATCAGCTCCTCGACGCCCGCGTCGGGCTTCCTGACCAGCAGCTTGAGCGCCTCGCAGATCTCGCGCGGGTTGTGCGGCGGGATGCTGGTGGCCATGCCCACCGCGATGCCGCTGCTGCCGTTGATCAACAGGTTGGGAAAGGCCGCGGGCAGCACCGTCGGCTCCTGCCGGCTGCCGTCGTAATTGGGCACGAAGTCGACCGTCTCGCGCTCGAGGTCCTCCATCATCAGCGAGGACGCGGCCGACATGCGCGCCTCGGTGTAGCGCATGGCCGCCGGCGGATCGCCGTCGATGGACCCGAAGTTGCCCTGGCCGTCCACCAGCTCCACGCGCATGTTGAAGTCCTGCGCGAGCCGCACCAGCGTGGGGTAGACGACGCCCTCGCCGTGCGGGTGGTAGTTGCCCGATGTGTCGCCGGCGATCTTGGCGCACTTCTTGTACCGGGACCGCGGCCCCAGGTTGAGGTCGTTCATGGCCACCAGCACGCGGCGCTGGCTGGGCTTGAGGCCGTCCCGCACGTCCGGCAGCGCCCGGCTCACGATGACCGACATCGCGTAGCTCAGGTAGCTGTCCTTCATCTCCTTCTCGATGAGGACGGCGCTCTCGCGCGGCGTGAAGGGCTGGTCGGCCATGTAGGAAGGTCCCCTGTGGCGGTCTGGCATCCGGCCGCCAGCGGCAGCCGTATCCGGTCCCGGACGGACGGACGCGGAGGGCGCACATCATCCCGCATCCGGGCCGAGTCTTTCAACACGACGGTCGATCTGTAAGATGTTGCCCCGGCTCATTTTAGGCGCGCGTCGCGGGTCCACTCGGGCGGCCCGCCGGCGGGCCGCCGCAAGCCCCAGCGGAAGAGGTCCCTGACGCGCGCATGAACGTCGACGAGCGCGACCTGCTGCAGGAGGTCTTCGAGGCCCGCGAGGGCGCCTTCGCGCGCCTGCTCGAGCGCTACCGGCCGCTGATCTACTCGGTCTTCGCCTCTCCCGGCCTCGACTTCCCGCGCGACTTCCACGACGACCTGTTCCAGTCCTTCGTCCTGGCCCTGCGCGCCGGCGACTACCGCAAGCTGCGCGCCTTCGAGGGCCGCAACGCCTGCTCGCTGGCCACCTTCCTGCAGGTCGTCGCCACGCGCTTTGCCCTGGACGAGCGCCGCAAGTTCCGCCGCCAGCCGCGCGGCTACGGCGAGGCCGGCCGCGAGGACGACGAGCCCGTGCGCGAGCCCGAGGACAAGGCCACCCCGCGCCCCGACGCCCCCAGCCTGGACAAGGAGCAGCACGACATCTTCCACAACCTGCTCTTCTCGCTGGACTGGAAGCGCGTCTCGGCCGTGCTGTGGGTCTTCCGCGACGTGCAGCGCGAGCGCATCGCCGAGGTCATGGCCACCTCGCGCGCCAACATCGACGCGCTCTACAAGCGGGCCAAGGACCAGATGTCGTCCCTGTACGCGGACGGCGCCTACTCGCGCCTGCCGCGCCTGCCGGACACGTCCGTGCTGACCCCCGCCGTCTCGGCCGCCCTCAAGGACCTGCTGGCCGTGCCGCCGGGCACCCTGCAGGACGCCCTGCTCCAGCCGGGCGCCAAGCGCCGGGCCCTGCTGGGGCTGGTGCTGGTCCTCTACCCCCGCTTCCTCTGCAACCGCCGCGAGCTGGCCAAGCTGGCCAAGCTGCCCGAGGAGGCGGTGGAAGCCGAGTGCCTCTCCATCCTGCGGGAGGTGGCCGCGCGCGCCCGTTCGGGAAGCCCGACATGACCCCCAACCAGGCCCTCAAACGCCCGTTCGAGACCACCGCCCCTGTCAGAGCGGCCGGGGCCGGGCCCGTCAGGGCGGACCGTTGTCCAGCCACCCGGGCACGGTGGACCAAGGGGCTCTTCCAACCATGAGTTTCGACCATTTCTTCCTCTCCGCGGCACTTCCGGCCCGCGCCTCGGCGCCGGGCCCCAACTGCCTGACGGACGAACTGCTCGCGGGTTACGCCGCCGGCCTCCTTTCCGACCGCGAGCGCGACGCCCTGCTGGCCCACGCCCTGCGCTGCGCCGGCTGCCATGAGCTGGTCGGCGCCGTGGCCTCGGCCGTCGGCATCCGCCGCCCGGCCACCACGCCCGCCATCCTGCGCGTCGTCGCGCGCCTGGCCCGCAACGGCCTCGAGCTGCTGAACGAGGCCGAGCTGGCGCTGGGCACCCTGCTCTCCCCGCCCGTCCCGGCCCTCGGCGCCGTGCGCCGCGCCCCCGAGCCCGCCCGCGACCTGCTGGTCTTCCGCGGCCCCGGCGGCGGCCTCGACGAGATCGAGGTCCAGGTCCAGGCCAACGGCACCGCGCGCCTCGGCGTGCGCGCCGTGCGCCTGCCCAGCCTGCGCCCCGACGAGATCCTCTCCGTCCTGCTCGAGGTGGACGGCGCGCCGCGCGAGAAGCGCCCGTACACCGGCGACATGGTCCACTTCGCCCCGCTGGGCGCCGGCAGCTACCGCGTGCGCGTCACCGCGCGCGCGCCGGGCGAGCCGGCGCGTGACCTGGCGGAGGCGTCCCTCGAACTGAAGAGCTAGGCCCCTGAAGACTTGCCGGATCCCCGGCGCGGCCCGCCAACCTCCCGGCGGGCCGTGTCGTTTCAGGGACCCGGTCCCGGCCCCGCCAGCCTCCTCGCCCGCTCCGCGGCCCTCTCCGCCGCCTCCGCCTCCAAGCTTCCCTTCTGCACCCACCACTCCTGCAGCGCGAGACGCCAGCTCGGCAGCTCCGCACCGCCGCAACGCGTGAAGGCCTGCGCGAACCTCCCGTAATCGCCCACCATCGCCAGCGGCTCGAGCAGCGCGGCCAGCGCGTGCGCCAGCAGCGGGCTGCCGGGCTGCGCGCGCGCGGCGCGCTCGTAGCAGGCGACCTCGGCGTCCCAGCGCGCCCACTCGATGTCGGGCTTGATCTCCAGCAGCATCGAGTTCAGGCCCAACGGCTCGTACTCGTAGCTGGCGTGCAGCGACAGGCCGGCCAGCAGGTCGGGCGTCGGGACCGGCCCGTCGGCCGCGCCGGCAACAACGAGCGAGAGCCGTGCCCCGCCTTCGCACAGCGGCGCGAGCGCCGACCAGCCGCCGTCCGCGAAGCCGTGGCCCTGCCGCGGCCGGGCGCGCGAGAGCGGGACGCCCTCGCCGGCCAGGCGCTGCAATCCCGGGCCGTCGCGCACCAGCAGCGCGGACAGGTCCTCCGGCGCCGACAGGCGCACGCGCCGGCCGCTGCCGTCGGGCAGGGGCAGCCGCGCGCGCAACTCATCGGCCGACGGCGCGCCGGTTTCGTCGCGCCAGCCGACCAGCAGGACGAAAGGCGCGTCCAGCTCGCGCGGCTCGACGAAGGCCGCCGAGCGCGCGCCGAAGACCGCGCCGAAGGCCGCGAGGCGCGCCTCCAGCGCCGCCTCGGACGCGAACGACGTGTCCAGCCAGACGAGGCAGCGCCCGCCTGGCGCCAGCAGCGCGGCCAGCCGCGCGAGGTGCTCCTCGGCCAGCAGCGCCGCGACGCCCGGCAGGTCGCCATGCGCGGGGGCAACCAGCACACTGGCGCAACCGCCCGCGCGCGCGGCGCGCGCCGCCGCCGCCGGCTCGTCCACCCGCCCCGCCTGCCAGCCGCTGAGGCCGAGGTCCTCGAGCAGCACGCTGAGCAGCGGCCTGCCGAGCGGCACCGGGCTGCTCACCTCGATCGCGTCCGCAAGGCCCGCGTCGTGCAGGTCGGCCGCCAGCAGCTCGGCGCCGAGGCCGGTGACGAAGGCCGGGCCCGGCCGCGCGAGCAGGCGCGTCAGGCGGCCCACGCTGCCCTCGGGGCCGGTGGGCGGATGGCGCGCGTGCTGCGGCACGCCGGCGACGCGCAGCCCGCGGCTGTACTCGGGCGCCGCCGGCTCCTCGGCCGGCGCCGCCTCCTCGTGCTCGACGCCGAAGGCGTGGTGCTCCTCGGGCTCGAAGTTCGCGCGCGGCGTGCCGTCGGGTTGCAGCGTGAAGGCCGCCACGCGGCGGGTGAAGGCCTCGTCGCGGGCGCGCTCGGCCTCGGGCGCGCCGATGTCGCGGCCGGACGCCAGCGACAGCGCGACGTCGGCCGGCAGCGTGCGCGCGCTTGCGTCGAGGCCGTACTCGCCCGGCCGTCGCACCTCCTGCAGCCCCGGCAGCGGGCGCCACGCCAGCGGGTCCGCGCCGGTCAGGTCCAGCAGCGGCAGCACGCCCAGCGGCAGCAGCAGCAGGCCGCGCATGCCCAGCAGCGCCACCGGCGCCGAGACCAGCGCCAGCGCGCCCGCCAGCAGCAGCAGCAGCGCCGGCGCGCCCTCGGGCTGTAGCAGCAGCGCACAGGGCGTGGCCGCCGCGAGGCCCGCGCCCAGCACGAACCAGCCGAGGTCCGCACCGCGCCGCGCGCCCAGCGCCACGCCGGTGGCCGCCGCCGGCAGCCCGCTGAACACCACCAGCCAAGCCCACGCGTCCAGGTGCTGTCCGTGCCCGGAGAACGCGCGCGCCACGCCCGCCGGCAGCAGCGCCGCCACGCGCAGCGCGCGGTCGTGCAGCTTCCGCGACAGGAACACCTGCGCCATGCTGTTCTCGTGCAGCGCGAGGTGCTGCAGCGTCTGCACCGCGGCCCACGCCAGGGCCAAGCCGCCCAGCAGCCCGATCCAGCGCCGGCCGCGCCCCTCGCCGGCCAGCACCGCCGCGGGCCACGCGACCAGCGCCGCCGGCAGCAGCAGCACCAGCGCGGAGTCCTGCGTCCAGCGCACGGTGGGCGTCGCATAGGCCGCGGCGACGCGCGGCAGCACGCACAGCAGCAGCCCCAGCGCCGCGCCGAGCAGCAGCGCCGGCAGGCCCTCGACGAACGGCGGCGGGTCGGACGCATGACCGTCGCGCGACGGGGCCGTCTCGGCCAGCGCGGCCAGCAGCGCCGCGGCCGCCGCGCCCGCCAGCCAGGCCGGCAGCCAGCCCGCCGCGCCGCACGACACCAACAGCTCGCCCAGCGCGACGCCCAGCACGAGCGCCGGCACGCCGGCCTCGCCGCACGGCCGCAACTGGCGCCCCAACACGAAGCCCGCCGGCCCCAGTGACACGAGCGCGGCCAGCGTCGTCGCCGCCGCTCCGCCCGGCAGCACGCCCAGCACGCCGTCGGTCAGCGGCCCCTGCAGCGGCAGCAGCAGCGCGAAGGCCACGCCGTCGGAGAGGTACGGCCGCTTGCCGCGCGTCAGCAGGCCCGCGCCGGCCGCGAACAGCAGCACGGCCGCGCAGCCCGGCGCGGCCAGCACGCCGAGGTCCACCTCCGCGCCGGCCAGCAGCCGGTGGAACAGCACCACGCCCAGCGCGAGGGCCAGCACGCGGCTCACGGCACGGGCCACTCGCCGCGGAAGGGCAGGTTGGCGGGGCCGGCCAGCCACGCAGGGCCCGCGCCGTCCCAGCGCACGAACAGCGCGCCGCCGGGCATCTGGACGCGCACGCGCGCGGCCCGCACCCAGCCCATCCGGCGCGCGACCACGGCGCAGGCGCCGGCACCCGTGCCGCAGGCCTGCGTGGCGCCCGAGCCGCGCTCCCACGGACGCACCTCGAGCGCGTCCGGCGCGCGCACGGCCAGCAGGTGCACGTTCGCGCCGGCGGGCACGGCCGACTCCAGCGCCGCGCCCGCCGCGCGCAGGTCGGCGGCGTCCGGCGCAGGCACGCGCACGACCAGGTGCGGGTTGCCCAGCGAGACGCCGAAGGCCACGTCCGGATCGGCGTGCAGCGCGGGCGGCACGGGCAGCTCGCAGTCGCCCTCGCCCGGCAGCCCCAGCGCGGCGCGCGTCCAGCGCGGCTCGCCCAACTCGACCTCGACCGTGCCGTCGTCCAGCACGCGCCCGCGCCGCGGGCCGGCCGCCGTCTGCACCGCCACGTCCGCCGCCGGCGCGCGGCCCTCCGTCGCCAGCCAGCGCACCACGCAGCGCAGGCCGTTGCCGCACAGCAGGCCCTCGCTGCCGTCGGCGTTGAACATGCGCATGCGCGCGTGGGCGCCGGGCGCGTCGGGCGGGCCCACCAGGATGAGGCCGTCGCTGCCGATGCCGCGGTGTCGGTCGGAGACGGCGCGCGACAGCGCGGCCGGATCGCCGACGCGCTGGCCGAAGGTCTCGACCAGCACGTAGTCGTTGCCCGCGCCCTCGATCTTGACGAAACGCAAGGCTGGCCTCCGCGCGGCGCACTCTACCGCAGCTGGCCCTGCGCCGGGAACGACCTCACCTCACGCGCGCCGACCACAATTCGAAGCGGGCGTCGGCCTCGGGCACGTCCAGCTCGCCCAGCGGTTGCAGTTGATCGAACAACTCCGCGACGTGCTCGCGCCAGGCGGGCAAGCGGCGCGGCGAGACGCGCGTCGGCTCCAGCACCAGCAGCACGCGCCGGCCGGAGCGTGCGCGCAGGGCGCTCTCGTCGCGGCCCCACAGCGCGTACTGCAGCGCGCGGCCGTGGGCGACGTTGCGCGGGTGGTCCAGCGTGAAGACCTCGGCGGCGCCGGCGAGCGCGCGGTCCAGTTGCGCGGCCGGCACGTAGTTGTCGGCCACGACCAGCGGCGGGAGGGCGTCGCTGGCGGCCGGCAGCAGCTCGCGCGCCCGCTCGCCCAGCTCGCTCCAGCCGGCGAAGGGCGCGCGCGCCGCCGGCAGGCGCGGCCAGCCCGCGAGCGCCGCCGGCGGCAGCAACAGCGCGATCGCTGCCGGGAGCGCCGGCACCAGCGCCACGGCCGCACGCGCCGTGAGCCGCGCCGAGCGCCAGCCCGCGCGCAGCAGGCCGGGCACCCACGGCAGCAGCAGCAGCCAGCCAGACAGCGGCCAGTGCTGGTCGGTGCGCTCGCTGTCGGCCCACGGGCTGCCCAGCCCGTACGCGAGCAGCGGGGTCAGCGCCAGCGCCGCCAGGGCCGCGGCCTCGCCGTCGCCTGCGCGCACGCGCCGTACGAGGCGCACGGCCGCGACCAGCAGCACGATCAGCAGCAGCGGCGTCAGCACCAAGGCCTGCTCGGCCAGCCAGGCCGCCGGCCGGCCGAAGTCCGCCGCGCCGGCGTGCCGTTCGACGAACTGGTAGCGCAGCGGGGCCCAGTCGAGGCGCGCGTTGAACCACAGCACCGGAACCAGCCCCGCCAGCAGCACTCCCGCCGCGCACCAGGGCCCTGGCGTGCGCAACCGCGCGCGGCCGTCGCGCGTCAGCAGCAGCCACGCCGCCGCCGACGCCGCCAGCAACGCCGCGCGGTGATGGAAGAGCAGCGCCGCTGCGCCGGCCGCGCCGAAGAGCAGCCAGTCGGCCAGGCGCCCGTCGCGCCGCGCCGCCAGCAGCCGGCCCAGCGCCAGCAGCCACAGCAGCAGCAGCGGCGCATCGGGCGTGGCCAGCATGCCGACGGCCATGGAGATGGGCGCGAGCAGCGCGAGGACGCCGGCCCACGCCGCATCGCGCGCGCCCACCAGCGGCCGGGCCAGCGCCGCCAACGCCGGCGCCAGCGCGAGGCCCGCCAGCACGAACGGCCAGCGCACGCCCGCGGACGAGTCGCCCAGCACGGCCGTGCCCGCGCGCAGCAGCAGCGCCGTGCCGCAGGGGTGGTCGGCGTAGTGCACGGCCGGCGCGCGCGAGCACTGCCAGTAGAAGGCCTCGTCGCCCTGCAGGTCGGTGCCGGCGGCCAGCGCCAGCCGCGCCCCCGCCAGCGCGAGGCCGGCCGCCAGCGCGCCGCGCGGCAGGCTCACGCGCCGCGCGCGGAGCCGGAGCGCAGCGGCTCGCGGCGCGCGGACGCCGCCGCGGCGCCGGCCGGCGGCGCGACCGGCTCCAGCCACCTCGCCCGCAGCCCCGCGCGGTGCAACGCGTAGCCGCCCAGCGCCGCCAGCGTGCCGAGGCCGTAGCGCAGCGCGCGCCACGCGCCGATGGACGAGGCCTCCGCGAAGTAGCGCGCGGGTACCGGCACGTCGCCGATGCGCAAGCCGCAGGCCGCGCACTGCGCCAGGATCTGGCTGTCGAAGACGAAGTCGTCGGAGTTGCGCTCCCAGGCCACCGTCTCCAGCGCGCGGCGCGTGTAGGCGCGCAGGCCGGTGTGCGCGTCGCCCAGGTTCTGGCCGAGGACGACGTTGCCAGTCACGGTCAGCAGGCGGTTGGCCAGGTACTTCCACGGCGGCATGCCGCCGTCCAGCGCCTCGCGCCGGCTGCGCACGCGCGAGCCCAGCACCACGTCGCAGATCCCCAGGCGCAGCACCTCGACCATGGCCGGCAGCATGCGCGCGTCGTACTGCCAGTCCGGATGCAGCAGGATGACCACGTCCGCGCCGCGCGCGAGGGCCAGCCGGTAGCAGGTCTTCTGGTTGCCGCCGTAGCCGCGCCGGCGCTCGTGGCGCACGACCGTCAGGCCCAGCGACTCGGCCAGCTCGGGCGTGCCGTCGGACGAGCCGTCGTCCACCAGCAGCACCTCCTCGGCCAGCCCGGGCGGCAGATCGCGCAGCGTGGCGGCCAGCGTGCGCGCGGCGTCCAGCGCCGGCATGACGACGACCACGCGCGGCAGGGTCAGGCGCGGCTGGGCGACGTCCGGGGCAAAGCGCACGGCGCCATTGCAGTGACCGCGCGCCCCCGATTCAACGCGCCGTCAGCGCGGGGCCACCGGAACGTCGCCGGGTGCGGGTGCGGCGCCGCCCCCGCCACCGGCGCCGGTCGCCTGGGCGCGCCGCTGGCGCAGCAGCAGGTGGACCTCGCGCTCCATCTCGCAGATCGGGCCGACCAGCAGGGTCTCGATGCGCTCGGCGGCCACGCCGCGCTCGACCAGCAGCGCACGGATCTGCGGCGTCTTCAGGTCGCGCAGGTCCTCGAGCAGCTCGCCCCAGCTCTCGGCGCCACCCAGCGTGCGGCGTTCCGCGTCGGTGAGCGGCAGGTGCTGGCCCAGGAGGCCGAGGAAGCCCTGCTGCAGCCGGCGCCGCTCGGCGCGGGCGGCCACGTCCAGCGGCGGCAGGGTCAGCAGCTCGTCGTGCTCGGCCGCGGGCACGCCCTCGGCGTAAAGGTTGATCTGCTCGGACTTGAGGCGCACCAGCGCGTCGCGCAACTGCTCGGACTGCGGCTGCGAGCGCAGGCGCGCGAGCTGCTGCGGGTCGAGGTCGCCGCGGCGCGCCAGGCTGTTCATGAAGGCCGTGACGTGAACGATCAGCTTCCGCTCGAGGGCCGCGCGCACGTTCGCGTCCGTGGGCGCCGGCCCCGCCTCGAGGCGGCCGACTGCGGCGGCGCGACGCGCCCGGTCGACCACCAGCGACAGCTCGCCGGCGGCGTCCTCGGCACTGGGCTCGCGGCCGGTGCGCTGCTGCAGGCCCGCCTTCAGGCGACGCAGCGTCTCGGCGCGCTGCAGCAGCGTCTCGCGCTCGCCCGAGGGCAGCCGGTGGAACTGCCGCCAGCGCTCGCGCAGCGCGTCGCGCTCGGGTTCGGGCAGGCGCTGCCAGCGCTCATGGTTGGCGCGCAGCACCGCGGGGTCGATCAAGCCGCCGGACCCGCCGTCCACACGCAGCACGGCGCCGGTCAGCAGCAGGCCCAGCAGCAGCAGCGGCGGCAGGCGGAGGCTCATCGCGTGCCTTCCCGTGGCAGTTCGCCCAGGAAGTGGCGCAGGATCTCGGACTGCACGGCGATGTCCAGCTCGTCGGCGTGCGAGCGCAGGAAGTCGTACTCCTGCAGCACGTGCAGGTGGCCGACGAGCTCGCGCTCGGCGGCGTCGCGCGCGGCGCGGTCCTGCGCGGACCACCAGGCCCAGCCCACCACGGCCAGCAGCAGCGAGGCGGCCAGCGCCGCCAGGGCCCGCGCGCGCAGCGGCAGCACCGGCGCCAGGCGCTCCTGCTCGACGCGGCGCAGGGTGTCGCGGCGGAACTCCGCGGAGGCCTCGACCGGCGCCTGCGGCAGCGCGGCCAGCTCGGACCACAGGCGGCGCTGCTCCTCGGCCACGCGCCGCGCCTCGGGGTCGCGCGCCAGCCAGGCCTCGACCTCGGCGCGCTCGCCGGCGTCCAGCCGGCCGTCCAGGTACTCCATCAGGCGCAGGCCCTCACGCTCGTTCATCGTCATGCCTTTCGCCGCTGTCGCGCGCGTCCTCCTCGCCCAGCCGCTGCGCCAGCACGGCGCGCAGGTTCTCTCGCGCGCGCCAGAGCAGGGACTTCACCGCCTGCAGCGAGGTGTCCATCACGCTGGCGATCTCCTCGTAGGCCAGGCCCTCGAAGCGCGCGAGCAGCAGCGCGCGCCGCTGGTTGTCGGGCAGGCGCCCGATGGCCGCGTGCAGCAGGCGCGCGCGCTCGGACAGCTCCAGCTCGCGCGGCGCCGGCAGCGCGGTCTCGTCGACCGGCAACGGCACGCCGGGCTCGTCGTCCCCGGTGCCCTGGCGAAAGCCCGGGTGGCGGCGGCGGCGGCTGTACTGGGTGTGGTTGACACAGATGTTGAAGATGATGCGGTAGAGGAAGGTCTCGAACTTCGCCGACGGCTCGTAGCGCGCGCGCGCGCGCCACAGCCGCAGCAGGATTTCCTGGGACAGGTCGTCCACCGACGCGCGGTCCGGCACGTGGCGCGCGACGGCGGCCTTGATGCGCGGCTCGTAGGCGGTGACCAGGCGCTCGAAGGCGCCGGGCACGCCGGCGGAAACCGCCTGCATCAGGTCGCGGCCGTCGATCGCCGGGGCTGTCGGTGCCGCACTGCCCATGGGAGAGGTGGCCGGTTGAACGGGCGAGGGGCCGGCGGGTTGCGGCCTGTCCTGCGGGTTCATGGCGGCAGCCCGCGGCGGTCCAGCCGGCCGGCCCGCGCCCAGGGGGCGTAGCGGGCGACGGGGCGCCCCAGGACGGCCGCCTCGGGGACCGGGCCGAAGTAGCGGCTGTCGCGCGAGCGCCGGCTGTGGTCGCCCAGCAGGAACAGTTGCCCGGACGGCACCAGCCGGAACTCGTCGCCGCCTTTCCAGCCGCCCTCGCCGGTGTAGTGCAGGTCGCGCAGGACCGCCAGGCGGCGCACGGTCAGCGCCCCGTCCGAGACCAGCAGCGACGGGTCGTTGCGCGGCGCGTCGCCCGGGTGCGGCGGGTCGTGCGGCGGCTGGTCCCAGGACAGCAGCAGGGCGCCGTTGACGAAGACGCGCACCCCGTCGTCGACGTTCCAGGCCAGCACCTCGTCGCCGGCCCGCAGCCCGGGAAAGTCCGGCGCGGCGGCCACCACGCCGGCCAGGTTGTGGTGCAGCGCCGCGCCCCCGCGCGCCGCGGGCGCGAGCCGCGCGCGGAACACGTCGGCGCCCTCGCGCAGTTGCAGCTCCAGCACCCCGTCGCCACCGCCCAGCTCCACGCGCAGCGCCGTGTCCGCCACCGCGTTCTCGCCGGGTTCGCCCGGCAAGCCGTCCGTGACCGGCTCGGCGAAGAGCGCCCGCCCCGGCGTCGCGCCCGCGCGCAGCGTGACGCCCTCGGGCCCCTCACTGCGCTCGCCCGGGCCCTCCCAGGTCCACGGCGCGGACAGGCCCGGCGACTCGTGCACCGTCACCAGCAGCCGGCGCACCAGGTCGTCCGGCTTGCGCGCCAGCGCCAGCGGCGCCACGTCATCGGGCGCGACCCACAGGTCGCCGCCCCGCAGGACGACGCGCTCGCCGCCCAGCGCGCCGACGCGCTTGAGCAGCGCGCCAAACTCCGGCGGCAGCTCCTGGTCCACCGCGCCCTCGACCACCACCACGTCCCAGCGCCGCAGCGGCCGGGCGTCGAGGCCGTCGCGCAGCACCAGCAGGTGGTCGCCGCCGTCCGCCGCGCCCTCGAACAGCGGGGCCATGCTGGACGACCGGATGACGAAGGTGTCCAGCACGCAGCCGCGCACGAAGAGCGCCGGCAGCAGCACGACGGCGCCCAGCAGCAGCAGGCGCCGCCGACGCGCTGCGGATGGCGCCGGCGGGGCCGCCGTCCGGCCGGGCGGCAGCGCCGGGAGCGTCGGTCCGGGTTCGGGGCGATCCATGGGCGGCCTGCGGAAGTTGTGGCGCATCGAGGTTATCCGCGTCGCCCGGCCGTCACCATGCGCGGGACCGGGTTACTCTGCTGCTGTCGCGTCCGTAGGCCGCGACCCCCTTCGGGAGGGGCCGGAGAGCCAGCCACGCCATGACAGCCCACGAGAAGGACGCCCTCGCGGCCCTGCTCGACGCCACCGACCGCCAGTTGCCGGAGCTGCCGGCCCTGCTGGCCGCGCGCCCCAGGGAGGGCGGCTTCTTCGAGCTGCTGGCGCGCCACGGGCTGCTGGACGATGAGGTGCGCCTGCTGCTGGTCGCGCTCTCGGCGCGCCTCGCCGGCAAGCCCGCCCTGCCCGGCGCCGAGCTGTCCCGCCGAGCCGCCGCCGGCAGCGCCCAGCGCCTGTCCTCCCTGTCCCTGCTGCTGGCCGACGGCCGCCTGGTCGCGCGCGGCCTGCTGCTGCCCGACACGCTGCCCGCCGACGCCCCGTCCGCCGAGAGCGCCGCCTTCCGCGTGGCCGACCACGTGCTGCGCCGCGCCTGCGAGGTCTTCGCGCTGCGCCCGCCCGAGCCGCGCGTCCCGGCCGACGGCCCGTATCTCAGCCAGGCCGAGCTGGTGGGCGACCTGCGCCGCCTCTCCCTCGCCTGGCGCCGCCGCGCCGCGCGCGTCTTCCACCTGGACCCGTGGTCCGGCACCGGCATCGAGACCCACGAGGCCGCCGGCGAGCTGATCGCGGAGGCGCGCGCCCAAGGCGAGCGCGTGGCCCGCCGCCTGTCCGCCACGCCGCCCGCCGACGCCCTGCCGCTGCTGCGCTTCGCGCGCGCCCACGACCTCGGCCTCGACGAACTGGTCATCCTGGTGACCGTGATGTTCCAGGAGCTGCTCGAGGGCGTCGGCGCCGTGGACGCCGTGGACCTGGTCAAGCTGGTGTCCGAGTCCGAGGCCGACCTGCTGCGCCGCCGCCAGCTCCTGCGCCCGCTGCAGCGCAAGGGCCTGCTGCAGCTCGAGGGCGCTTACGAGGGCAAGGACCTGACCGCCGACGCCTCGCTGCCCAACAAGGTGGTGGACGAGATGCTGGGCGCGCGCGCCGCGAAGATCCGCGCCGACGAGCGACTGGACTTCCACGAGTACCTGCGACAGCTCGAGTCCTCCGACCCGTTCTTCACCGACCTGACCGGCCGGGACGGGCCTCCGGCCTGACGCGCGCGGGCGGCGACCGCGGCGGCCCGCCGCTATGATGCCGGCCATGGCTTCCGGCACCCCCGTCCACGACGAACTGGTCCACGACTGGAACACGCTCGAGCCGGTGCCGCGCCCGCCGCACCCGATCGAGTTCGACGACGAGACGCTGCGCGACGGCCTGCAGTGCCCGTCGGTGCGCGCGCCGACCATCGACCAGAAGATCCGCCTGTTGCACCTCATGTCGGCGCTGGGCCTGCGCTACCCCGACATCGGCCTGCCCGGCGCCGGCCCGCACGTGGTCAGGACGGTCACGCGCCTGGCGGAGGAGATCCGCGACGCGCGCCTGGCCCTCGAGCCCAACTGCGCCGCGCGCACGGTCGAGGCCGACATCCGGCCCGTGGCCGAGATCCAGCAGAAGACCGGGGTGAAGATCGAGGTCTGCACGTTCATCGGCAGCAGCCAGATCCGCGCCTACGTCGAGGACTGGGACGTCCAGACCATGCTCGAGCACTCCGTGGCCGCGCTGAAGTTCGCGGCCCGCGAGGGGCTGTCGGTCATGTTCGTCACCGAGGACACGACGCGCGCGCACCCGCAGACGCTCGCCGCCCTGTACGGCGCCGCGCTCGAGCACGGCGCCGCGCGCCTGTGCTTCTGCGACACCGTCGGCCACGCCACGCCCGACGGCGTGCGCAACCTCATCCGCTGGGCCGTGCGCCTGGTCGCGGCGTCCGGCCGCAAGGACGTCAAGATCGACTGGCACGGCCACATGGACCGCGGCCTGGGCGTGCCCAACTCCATCGCCGCGCTGCAGGCCGGCGCGCACCGCGTGCACGCCACGGGCCTCGGCATCGGCGAGCGCGCCGGCAACACGCCCATGGACACGCTGCTGGTCAACCTCAAGCTGCTGGGCTGGATCGACAACGACCTGCGGCGCCTCGGCGAGTACGTGCGCCTCACGTCCGAGGCCACCGGCGTGCCCATCCCCATCGGCTACCCGGTCTTCGGCCGCGACGCCTTCGAGACCGGCACCGGCGTGCACGCCGCCGCGGTCATCAAGGCGCTGCAGAAGGGCGACACGTGGCTGGCGGACCGCGTGTACTCCGGCGTGCCGGCGGGGGACTTCGGGTTGCGGCAGGTCATCCGCGTGGGGCCGATGAGCGGCAAGAGCAACGTGGTCTTCTGGCTGCGCGAGCACGGCTACGAGGCCACGGACGAGCGCGTCGAGCGCCTGTTCCAGGCGGCCAAGGGCGCGAGCGCGCTGCTGGAGGAGGAGGAGCTGCACCGGCTGGCGAAGGTCGGCGCGGGCGACGGGAAGACGACGGCGGCGAAGAACGGCTGAGCGCTCCGTCGACGCTCGCGCCCAAGTCAAGCGAACAGCCTTTTCCTTGACTAGCAGCGGCGCTTAGTCAGACTTCTTTGACTAACCGACCCGGGGCAGCCATGAAGCGCGGTCTGACAGGCACTTACGTCGTCCGCGAGATCACCGGCAAGCGGCGCAACCGCGTGTTCGCGTACAGCTGGTACATGGCGATCCTGAACGAGGACGAGCCTCGCGTCGGGTGAGGCGTCCTCGCGGCACGCCGCACTGGCCCGTCCCATCTCGATGCGGCGAGTGCGCCTCACCCCCTGACCACGACCTCCCCCGCCTCGAACCGCACCTTGGCGGCCTGCGCGTACGCATCGTCCGCCGCGCGATACCCCGCCGCCGCCGCGACCACCGTGCCGTAGCCCTGCGCCGGCAGCCCCAGCACCTCGTCGAACTTCGCCGGGTCGAGGCCTTCCATCGGCACGCTGTCCACGCCCAGCACGGCGCAGGCCTCGAGGAAGAAGCCCAGCGCCAGGTAGACCTGGCGCGCGGCCCAGTCGTCCACGTCGAAGCCGGCCGGCGGCGCCTTGAAGAAGCCGGCCATGCGGTCGGCGTACCAGTTCAGCGACTCGCGCGTCACGCCGCGCACCTGCGCCATGCGCAGCAGGTGGCGCTCGATGTCCGGAAGCGACAGCCCGCGGCGCGCGGCGAAGACCACGAAGTGGCTGGCGTCCACGACCTGGCGCTGCTTCCACGCGTGGGGCAGCAGGCGCTCGCGCACGGCCGGGTCCTCGACCACCACGAAGCGCCACGGCTGCAGGCCAAAGGAGCTGGGCGACAGGCGCAGCGACTCCTCCAGCGCGGCCCAGGTGGCGGGCGGGATCTTGCGCGCCGGGTCGAACTTCTTGCAGGCGTAGCGCCAGCGCAGGGCGGAGAGCAGGGCGGCGGGGGAGAGCGCAGCGTCAGGCGACGTAGGTGACATGGCCATCACGCAGAGTATGCAGTCCTTAGGATCACGCTTCCCTTGGCAGCGCCCGCGGCCCGCCGCCGAACAGCAGCTCCGTCATGCACGTGGAGCACCCGATGCCCTGGCCGGAGTCCTGGCGTGTCGCGCCACGCACTTCGCGAGTGCCGCCGCGATCTGTGCCCGCACATGCCCGTCCTCGAACTTCAGGTGGTCCCTCAGGAGCCTCGCCGTTCCCAGTCCACCGATCTCTCCAAGGGCGACCGCGGCTTTCGCACGTACGTCTGGCTCCTTGTCGATCAACGCCTCTTGCAGCGCAGCCTCGGCTTTCGGACCACCACCGCGTCCAAGCGCCGCCGCGGCCTCTCCGCGCACAAAGCTCCTCTCGCCCTTCATGGCGGCCAAGAGCACTGCCTCAGCGTCTGGGCAGCCTCGTTGCCCCAACGCCTGAGCAGCCAGCATGCGCACGCGTTCAACCCTGTCGTGCAACGCCTCCTGCAACATCGCTTCAGGTTCTGGCCCAGAGAGCTGACCCAGTGCAACGACAGCCTCCACGCGGACATGCTCATCCTCGCTTTGCGCCTCCTTCCGCAGGGCACCTGCGGCGGCGCCGCCATCACGCTGTTCGAGCGCAACCGCTGCGTGCACACGCACGCTTCCGCTCTCGTCCGCAAGCGCCGCGCGAAGCTGCGCCTCAGCCTCCGGCCCTCCGAGACGACCCAGCGCCGACACGGCCTGAGCCCGGACGACCGCAGCCTTGTCGCTCATCGCCTGCCGAAGGGCAATCTCGGCAGTCCGCCCGCCACGCAGCCCAAGCGCCAACACCGCCAGCACTCGCACGGTGATGTCCTCGTCCCCAAGCGCGCCTGCCAGCGCCACGTCGCTGCCGGGACCTCCAATTCGTCCCAATGCCAAAACGGCCTGCGCGCGGACGCCCCCGTTATCGTCCCGCATCAACTCCTGCAGTACGGCTTCGCTGCCCCGTCCACCAACGCCTCCGAGCGCTATTGCAGCCTCCATCCGGACGCGCCACTCACCATCCTTGAGCGCCTGACGCAGCGCCGCTTCGGCCCCGGGCCCACCGCTCTTCGCGAGCCCGACTACTGCCCGAAGCCGCACAGATCCATCCTTGTCTTCGAGGAACTGCCGCAACAGTGCTTCGGATTCCGGCCCACCGAGATCTCCGAGCAGCACGACGGCATTCCATCGGACTCCGCGAGCAAAGCTCCTCAGCGCCTGCTCAAGCGCCACCAAGGCCTCCGTGCTCCGCAGTGCCGCGAGAATGCCGAGGACACCCCACTCTTGCCAGTGGGGTGCAATACGTCGCGCGACATCGTCCTTGAGCAGCGTCAGCCCCAGCTTCCTCGCCGGCTCCAGCGCCAGCGTCGGCCATTCCACCACCCAAGCCGCGAACGCCTGCACGGTCTCGTCGCGCACGGTCGGACGCAAGACGCTTGCTGCCTCGGCCGCCAGCAGCGTCGCCCGCGGAATCGGCAGCTGCAGGAGTCGCGACAGCTCCTCCCATGGCGGCGCAACATGGAAGTCCCGGGCGCCGCTCACCATCTCGTTCACCTCGCGCGCCCGCCCCTGCACCAGCGCCATGTGGGCCACGCCCAGCCGAAGCACCTCCTCCCAGCGATCGTCGAGCAGACGCTCCCTCACGGCCTGCTTGAATCGATCCGACGCCAGCAGGCCGACGGCGGCGAAGAACTCCTGGAAGGTGAGGTGGAAAAAGCCCCACTGGCCAGGTGCGCGCTCGAATAGGATCTGCGCGCGTTCGCCGGCGCGTCTGAGGAACTCGCGGGCGGCCTCGCGCGCGGCCTTCTCCGGCACGCCCCGCTCCTCGTGCAGGGCGCGGGCGAGTTCCGTCAGCACGAAGGCCTCAGGCGCGATGCCGTCCGGATGTTCCTCGTGCATTCTGACGGCCAGGTGGCCAAGGATCGGCACGGCCTCGGACGCGTAGCCCATGATCCCGGCGCTGCCGCCCGCCACGAGTTGCCGCGCCGCGCTCCACGTCTCGCACAGCGTCTCGGCGAAGCGTTCGTAGACCAGCACGCGATGGTGCGGCAGGCGCCCTTCGGCCCGGTGGATTAAGGCCAGCGCCGACAGCAGGAACGGGTTGCGCGCCAGGGACCGCAGTCGCGGAACCTGCCCGAGCGCCTGCAGCAGGTCTTCAGCCACCTGTCGCGCCTGCTCTGCCGGTGCCGCGGGAACGTTGCTCTCCCAGGCCAGGTACGCGGCCGTGAAGGCCTGGACGTAGCCGCGCACCTGAGCGTCGTCGAAGGGCTCGACGGCGTAGACGTCCGCGTCGGGCAACTCGGGCGCGACAAAGCCCACGCGGCGCGACGTGAGGATCACGCGATTGACGCGCTCCCGGGCGAGGTTGGACTCCAGCCACTGCTGCACGCCGTGACGCTCCGACGAATCCACCTCGTCGAGCCCGTCGAGAAGCAGCAGCAGAAAGCCGATTCGGCGCTCGTGCTCGAGGAAAGCGAGGACCTGCCCGGGCCCCCGCCCCGCGAAGACTCCCCGCTCGCCCAGGACCGCGGCCAGTGCCTCGATCAGCGATCGCCCGGCACGGAGCCGGGCCAGTTGGCCGATGCTCGCCAGCAGCGGCAGCCTTCGCCGGGGCAACGTTGGATCGCCGTGCAGAACCGGCTGCGCATCCGCTACCGGCCCGAGGACCGACATCAGTGCCAGCCAGCGCAACAGCGTCGTTTTGCCCGAGCCCGGGTCGCCGACCAGGATCATGCTGCGCTCGCCACGGAACGCCTGCGCGAATGGCTGCGGCGCGCCGAACGCGCCTTCCTCAGCCTCGCGCCCCCAGGCCACGCGATCAAAGGCAACTGGCTCCGTCTGGTCAGCGGTGCCTCGTGCCGCTCCCGCTTCCGGCTCCTTCTCGTCGGGGTCGGGAAGCGCCTCCACTGCGTTTCCCCCGCCGCGACGCTCCATTCGCCTCACCGCCAACGGCGTGAATACCTCGCGCAGGGCGAGGCTGGGCGGCTCGCCGCGCCGCAGCTTGAAACCCACGTAGCGCAGACGCGCGATCATCGGATCCTGGACCACGTGCCGGCGCAGCTCCTCCCACATCCGCGCGCGCTCGGACACCTCGAACACGGCATCGAGCGGCTCGTGGCGCGGTGGGCGCTGGGCGAGGTCGTGGTCCAGCTTGCAGAAGTACGTGTCGTCGCTAACCAGGATGCGGTCGACTGACTGCGACGAGGTGACGCGGTTGAGCGCCGTGGAACTGAGGAACGCCATCCCGAGCCAAGTGTCCTCTGCTTCGGGGATGTTGCACTTGAGCCCCGATACCTCGACCGCCACGCGCACCACGGTCGCAAGGTCGACCCGCAGCGCCTCGAGCAGCGCGCGCGCCAGACCAAGCCCGCGATCCCATGCGGGGTGCCCGTCAAGGTCGTGGACATGCAATAGCGCACACACCGGCTGTCCGGAGTCCGGGTCGACGAAGTACTCCGGCGGCGTGGCGTCCCAGCGCGAGGCAAGCAGCTCGACGCGCTCGCTGATGCGGCCGTACCGCGCGTCCGGCGGCTGTTGCGGGCCATCCGGCCGCTTCACCGCGAGGCGGAACCCAACCTTCCGCTTCTCCGGCTCCCACAGGAGCGCCACAGACGCGATCAGAATGGCCCGCTCGCCCGTCGGGCGCTTCCACCACGGGCGCGGGTCCGGTTCCCCGCTCACGCGCCCGCCGCCACCCGAAGCGTCACGCGGAACTGGCCTCCCACCACGTCCAATTCGGGCTCGGGCAGGCCGCGCTCGGCCATCAGCTGAAGCATCCGCGGAATGCCGCTGCCGATGTTCTCGCGGCGCATCCATTGGTTCAGGATGGCGCACACGACCGGGTTGCGGCGCCGCGTGATGCCGGCGCGGATGCTGTCGAGGGTCAGCGAGTTGATCAGCCCGCCGGGGCTCGTGACCTCGACGCGGTCATCGAACACCAACAGGCGTGTCTGTGCTGCCAGCCGGTAGTCGCGGTGCGAGACGGCATTGACCAGCGCCTCGCGCGCCACCTCGTCGGGCAGGCCGGACTCGACGCGCACGGTTCCCTGCACGGTGGCGCCGCGCTCCAGGTGTTTGCGCAGGAATCGCCGCGCCTCCTCGACCTGCACCAAGAGCGGCCCGCCGATGTCCTGCCGGTCGAGCACCCTGCCCGCGAGGCTGCCGCCCTCGAAGCGCACCGCCGTCACGCCCGCATCCCGCAGCCAGCGCTGTGGCTCCCCGGTGAAGTTCAGCGCGCCGGCGACGGTCAGGTGACCCGCGTCGTCGACGCAGCGCTGGGCCCGCAGCAGGCGGCGCGCTTCGTCGCTGCCGACCGGGCGGCCGTAGCGCAGCTTGAGGAACTCTTCGACCTGGACCTGCGACAGGTCCGTCTCGGCGCGTGTGTCGGGCAGCGGCTGCTCGTCGTAGTGGAAATCGTGCGACTGCAGCAACGTGCGCAGTTCTTCCGTCGTGGCGACGCGGTTGCGCGGTCCATCGCGGAGAAAGTAGCCCTCGCGTGCCCGAAACGGCCGGCCCGGCGCGCCGCCCGGCACGTGCACGAGGAGGATGAACCGCTCTCCGACGGGAACCTTGAACAGGCCGCACGGGAGCGGTGGGAAGACGCTCGATTGACACACTTGGCTGACCTGCAGCTGCAGGGCATCGGCCTTGTCCATGGCTCCGACGCCGCTCACGAACCCGTCATCGTCGACGCCGACCAGGATCCAGCCGCCACCACTGTTGGCCATGGCGGCCACGGTGTTCGCCAGTCGTTCGGCTCCCAGCCGGTAGTTGCTCCGCACGACGCTGCGGAACTCGTGCTGCGTGTCTTCGCCGAGGCGCAAGCGAGTCTCGACCCAGCCGAAGTCTTCCATGCGTGCGGATCATACCGCCGGGCCGGCCGTGGCCGCGCCGCCCGCCCCGCGCCAAGCGCCGCTGCTCAGCCCCGCAGGCCCCGCCAGAACTCCATCGCCCGCCGCGCCGTGGTCACCGGGTCGAAGTCGTGCCGCGGCAGCTCCACGCTCGCCAGGCCGGCGAAACCAGTCGCCCGCAGCGCCGCCGCCACCGCCGGCCAGTCGATGCCGCCCTCGCCGAAGAACAGGTGCTCGTGGCGGCCGCCGGCGCTGTCGTCCAGTTGCACGCCGCCGAGGCGCGGTCCGAAGGCCAGGATGGCGTCCGCGGGCGGCAGGTCCTCGGTCACCGGCACGTGGCCGACGTCCAGCATCAGCAGCAGGTCCTCGCGGCCGACGGCCAGCAGCGCGTCGCCGGCGTCCTGCAGGCTGGCCACGGCCATGCCCGGCTCGGGCTCGAGGCACACGCGCACGTCGCTGCCGGCGGCCGCGTCCAGCAGCGCGTGCGCGCCGGCGCACAGGCGCTCGAGCACGGCCTCGTCCGCCAGCCCGGGCGGGCGCGCGCCGCTCCAGAACGAGAGCGTCTCGGCGCGCAGCGCGACGGCCAGGTCGAGGCAGCGGCGCAGGTAGTCGAGGCGCCGCGCGGCGTGCGGCGGCTCGTCCAGCAGCGTGGGCCAGTGCTTGCGCGCCGGGTCCAGCACGAAGCGCGCGCCGGTCTCCACGGCCACCGCCAGCGCGAGGTCGTCCAGTTGCCGCCGCAGCGCGCGCGCGTCCTCGAGCGCGCCGGCGCGCCACGGGTTCAGGTGAAAGACGTCGGGCGTGATGGCGATGCCGGCGTAGCCCAGCGCGGCCAGTTGCGCGGCCACGTCGCGCAGCTCGTGCTGCGGCCAGCCGTTGGTGTTGTAGGCCAGGCGCAGCGTCATGGCGCGGGACCGGGGGGCGCGTCGTCGTCACGCGGCGCGTCGCCGCCCGCCACGGCCGGCGGCGCCAGCAGGCCCGCCGCCTCCCATCGCGCGACCAGCGCGGCCAGCAGCGTGGCGTCAGCCGTCCACGTGAAGGGCGAGCGCGTGGGCCGCAGCCCGTGCGCCGCGCCCTCCTCGGGCTCGTGCGTGCAGACCGAGTAGACCAGCCGCCCGTGCGGCGCGAGCTGCGCCGCGCAGGCCGCGATGACCCGGCGCTGCAGCGCGGCCAGGTGCGCGAAGGTGTCCGGCCGCAGGCGCCAGCGCGCCTCCGGGCGGCGCGCGAGCACGGCGGTGTTGCTGCACGGCGCGTCCAGCAGGATGGCGTCGAAGCCCGCGGGCGGGCGGCCGGGCGGCGGCGCGCCGGACAGCGCGTCGTGCTCGGAGACCAGCACGTCCGGCAGGCCCAGGCGCGCGACGTTCTCGCGCAGGCGCTCGAGGCGCTCGGCCCGCACGTCGGTGGCCACGACGCGCCCGCCGCCGGCCGCCGCCAGCAGCTCGGCCAGTTGCGTGGCCTTGCCGCCCGGGGCGGCGCAGACGTCCCACACGACCTCGCCCGCGCGCGGCGCAAGGATCTCGGCCGCGTCCATCTGTTCCGGGTCCTGCACGCAGAACAGGCCGTCGCGGAAGGCGCGGCCGGCCAGGGGCGAGACGCCGGGCGCCGCCTGCACTGCGTCGGCCGGCCCGCCGCCGCGCGCGAGCACGGCGCAGGTCACGCCCTCGCGGCGCAGGCGCTCGACCAGCGCCGCCGCGTCGCAGCGGCCGGCGCGCGGGCGCAGCACCAGCGGCGCCGGCGCGTTGCCGGACTCCATGCACGCCACGGCCGCCGGCTCGCCCACGCGCGCGACCCAGCGCTCGACCAGCGCGCGCGGGTGGCTGTGCACGTCGGCCAGCCAGCCGAGGCGGTCGCGCGCCGGGTCGGTGAACACGGGCCGCGCGAAGAACGTCACCGTGCGACCCGGTCGGTGCAGGCGCTTGGTGGGCGACGCGCCGCCGCGGTCGGCGCCCTCGGGCAGCTTGTTGGACTCGCGCAGCACCGTGCGCAGCAGGCCGTTGACGTAGCCGCGCCGGCCGGCCGCGGGGCCGCCGCCGCGCAGCAGGCCCACCGTGGCCGCCACGATCGCGTGCGGCGGGACGCCGTCCAGGAACAGGTGCTGCAGCAGCCCCAACCGCACGGCGGCGCGCACGGACGGGTCGAGGTCGTCGATGCGCCGGCGGCTGAAGGCGTCGTGCACGGCGTCCAGCGTGCCGCGGCGGCGCAGCGTGCCCAGCACCAGCTCGCGCACGAAGGGCGGATCGTCGGCGCGCAGGTGCTCGGAGGCGAAGCCGCCGCGCTCGACGGCCAGCAGGATCTGGTGCGCGCGGGCGCGGCCGCCGTCGTCGGACGCGCCGGGACGCGCGGCGCCACGCGCCGCGCCGCCCGGCCGGCCCCCCGGTCGCCGCGGCGGCCGCGCGCGCGGCGCATCGTCGCCGGCCGTCACGGCCCGAACCGCGTGCCCTCCGGCAGCGGCTGCCCGCGCCGGAAGGCGGCCGCGTCCAGCGGGCGCTTGCCCTCGCGCTGCAGGCGCGTGATGCGGAAGGCGTCCTTGCCGCATGCGACCAGCACGCCGTCGTCGCTGTCCAGCAGCTCGCCGGGCAGGTGGCCGCGCTCGCACGGAGCAGGCGTGCCGGCCAGCACCGTCAGGCGCGTGCCGTCGGGCAGTTGCGTGAAGGCGCCGGGCCTGGGCGTCACGGCGCGCACGCGGGCGTCGACGGCGCGCGCCGCGTGCTCCCAGCGGATGCGGCCGTCGTCGGACTGCAGCTTGCGCGCGCGTGTGACCTGGCTCTCGTCCTGGGGCGTGCGCCGCACGTCGCCGCGCGCCAAGGCGTCCAGCGCCTCCAGCAGCAGCTTCGCGCCGGCCGCGCCCAGCTCGTCCAGCAGCTCGCCGGCCGACTTGCCCGCGCTGCGCGTGCGGCGCACGGCCAGTACGGGGCCGGCGTCCATGCGCTCCACCACGTCGATGACGCACACGCCCGTCTCGTCGTCCCCGGCCAGCAGCGCGGCGGGCACCGGCGCGGCGCCGCGCCAGCGCGGCAGCAGCGAGGGGTGGATGTTGAGGCAGCCCCATGGCCCGGCCGCGCGCACCGCGGGCCCGAGCTTCTGGCCAAAGGCCACCACGGCCACGAGGTCCGGGTGTGTCGTGCGCAGCCAGTCGAGGCCCGCGGGCGAGTTGACGTCCTGCAGCTCCTCGGCGCGCAGCCCCAGCTCGGCCGCGCGCGCGGCCACGGGCGTGGGGCGCAACGGCTGGCCGCGGCCGGCCGGGCGCGCGGGCTGCGTGCCCAGCGCGACCTCGTGCCCGCTGGCCAGCAGCGCCTCCAGCGTCGGGAGGGCGAACTCCGCGGAGGCCAGCAGCGTCACGCGCATCGGGCCAGCCGCGCGCGGGCGCCGCTCAGACCGCCACGCCGAAGTGCTTGCTGAACTCCTTCTTGAAGTCGCCGGCGCTCTTGCCGCCGCCGATCAGGCGCCCGACCTCCTTGCCGCCCTTGAACAGCAGGATGGTCGGGATGGCCGTCACGCCGTACTTCGAGGGCGTCTGCGGGTTGGCCATGATGTCCAGCTTGCCGATGGCCACCTTGCCCTTGAGCTCGCGCGACAGGGCCTCGATGGTAGGCGCGATGGCGCGGCAGGGCGCGCACCAGTCGGCCCACAGGTCCACGACGACGGGCAGCGGGTTCTGCAGCACGTCCTTGTCGAAGGTGGCGTCGGTGAAGGCGGGAACGTCGGCCATGGGTGTTGCCTCGGGCGGATGCGATGGGTGCGGTGGGACGGCGGCGGGCTGCTCGCGCTGCAAGGCGGGCGCGTGGCCCGCGCGTGGCGCGAGGGGGTGAGGTTACCGGGCGGGCGCAGGGCGGTCGAGGGGGACGGCTGGCTGGCCCGCGCTCGGCGCGGCCGTCGCGCGACGAGCCCACGCCCCGGCCCTCAGCGGGCGCTGCCGCACTCAACGGCCAGCAGGCGGAACGACCCGAGGCGCAGGCCGCCGGACGCCGCGGGCACCGCCGCGTGCCGCGCCGGCACCAGCTTGACGTCCAGCGCGGTGCCGTGGGGCCCGGGCGCGAGGGGCAGCCGGTATTCGCGCGGTCCCTCGCCCTGCCCGGCCGTCAGCTCGAAGTGGCCCGCGGGTGCGCCGTCCGCGAGCACGTCGACGCGCAGGGGCAGCAGGTCGGGGCGCGCGGCCAGCGGCTCGCAGCGCAGCAGCAGCTCGTCCGCATCGCGACGCACGACCACCTGCGCGCGCGCGCCGACCTCGCCGTGCTCGTGCAGCCCGCCGTACACCTGCAGGCAGCCCCGGCCGGTCGCCGTGTCCACCAGCGGCAGCAGCCGCGCGAGGCTCGCCGCGCGCACCTCCGCCGCGCGCGCGCGGATCGCGTCCTGGTCGCGCGGCTGGGCCCGACGCGCCTGCACCTCGAGCGGCGGCTCAGGCAGCGGCGTGGCGGGGTCCCATGGCAACGCACCGTCCTCGTGCAGGCGGCCAGCGATCCAGCAGGCCATGTGGCGGTTGGCCAGGGCGCTCGGGTGCGGGTCAAGCTCCTGCAACTCCCCGCCCTCGAGCCGCGTGAAGAGCGGCAGCCAGGCGGCGCGTGCTCCGCCGTCCAGCAGCGCCTCGGCCAGCAGCGCCGTGAACGCGCCCTCGTCCAGCGGCGCGACATAGAGGCGCGCGCCGCGCTCGGCCAAGCGCGCCGCCGCGTCCGCCAGGGTCGCGCCCATGCGCGCGTAGCGCTCGCGCGACAGGCGCCCGAGCCCGGTGTCCACCGCCACCACGCCCGCGTCGGCGAGCCGCGCGCGGATCTCGCCACGCTGGGTGCGCTCGTACAGGTCGCCGAGGAAGTCGGCCGAGTAGCCCACGTGGAACCAGGGGTCCTCGCTGTTGAGGTCGGGCACGGGGATGTCGCCGCGCAGCGTGCGGTACTCGGCGATGTTGTCGGACAGGTCGTTGATCACCGGCACGAACACGACCACGTCCGGGTCGAGCTCGGCCAGGTGATCGAAGAGGAAGGCGCAGGCGGTGCTCGCGTTCCAGCCCGGCACGGCCACGGTGCGCGCCTCCACGCCCCGGCCGCCGGGCGGGCGCTGCTGCTCGAGCAGCGTCTCGAGCTGGTGCGCCAGGGTCTCGTCGTCGGCCAGGCCCCAGCCGAAGGCCACCGAGTCGCCCAGCACGACGATGCGCAGCGGGTCGCCGCCGCGCGGCGGCGCGGGACGCACGCGCAGGCCCGCCGCATCGGTGGTCACCCGCGCGCCGTGCAGCTCGCGCGTCCGCTGCGGCACGAGGACGCGGCCCACGGCCGGGTCGACGTGCAGGTCGTAGTCGCCGACCTCCAGCCCCGGGCCGCCGCCCTGCCCGACCACGCGCAGGGCCGGCGCCCGCTCCAGCGGCGGCACCAGGCGCTCGGCCAGCGTGCGCGCGCCCGTGAACGACAGCGTGCCCTCGATGATCAGCAGCGTCAGCACGGCGCTGCCGGCGGCCAGCAGCCCGCGGCGGAGCGCGTGGCTCGTCATCGGGGACTGCGCGTGGCAGGCCGCGCCACCGTCAGCCGTCCGCGGCTCCGTCCCGGGCGTCCGCCTCCTCGGCCGCGTGCGGCGGCTCCGCGTCCTCCTCCACCAGCGCCGTCTTCGGCTCCGCCGTTTCCGTGAACAGCCCCGACAGCACGGACGCGTCGCGGTCCTCGCGCAGCGCGATGCTGATGTCGCCGCCGCCGTCCTCCTGGCTGACGCGCACCTGGCGCGACTTGACCAGCTCGAGCACCGAGAGGAACACGCCGAAGATGGCCGCGGGCCCGCCGCTGGCCAGCAAGAGGTCGCGGAAGGACCACTGCGGCCGGGCCTGCAGGTTGTCCAGCACGTCCTTGAGGAAGGCCTTGAGCGGCTTCTCCCGGCTGAGCGTGTCGAAGCCGCGCTTGAGGCCCAGCTCCTCGACCAGCCGCGCATAGCTGCCGACCAGGTCCCAGACCGAGACCTCGGCCAGCTCGGGCTCCTCGGCGGGCGGGACGTCGGAGAGGCCGCGCGCATGGCGCAGCGCGCGCTCCTCGGCCCGGCGCTTCAGGACGAGGCTCAGCGTCTTGTAGCGCCGGTACTCCATGAGCTGCAGGATCAGCTCGTCGCCCGGGTCCAGCTCCTCCTCGAGGTTCACTTCCTCGCGCGGCAGGAGGGCGCGGCTCTTGATCAGCACCAGCGTGCTGGCGATGACCAGGAACTCGCCGGCCACGTTGATGTCCAGCTCGCGCAGCGTGTCCAGCGCCTTGAGGTACTGGTCGCACAGGCGCGAGAGGTCAACCTCCGTGATCTCCACCTCCTGCTCGCGCACCAGGTGCAGCAGCAGGTCCAGCGGGCCGCGGAAGTTGTCCAGCTCGAAGATCTGGTCGGCGGTGATCTGCGGGTCCATGTGCAGCTCAGGCCACGGCGGCCGCCAGCAGGTCGACGGCGTCGGCGACGTGGATCCAGGCGCTGACCATCACGACCTGAATGTAATGCATGATGCGGCCGGGCAGGAAGACCACGAGGACGAGGACGATCAGCAGGCCGACCCGGTCGAGGCGGTACCAGGCGGGCTGCAGCGGGCGCGGCAGCAGCCAGCCGACGATGCGGCTGCCGTCGAGCGGCGGGAACGGGAACAGGTTGAAGATGGCCAGGAAGATGTTGAGCTGCATCCCGGTCTGCAGCCAGAAGCGCGACGGGATGCGCTCCTCCGGAAAGATGATCGAGGGCAGGTGCGGCGTCGCCGGCCCGTAGGGGTTGGGGATGGAGTCCTGGAACATCCCCAGGGCCACGCACAGCACGTAGAGCAGCCCGAAGCAGGCCGCGAGGATCAGGTTGCTGAACGGCCCGGCCACCGCGACGAGCATGAAGTCGCGCGCCTTGTGCCTGAAGTTGCGCACGTCGATGGGCACCGGCTTGCCGCCGCCGAAGACCGGCGCGTTGGCCAGCAGCAGCATCAGCGGCAGCAGGACCGACAGGAACAGGTCCATGTGCTTGAGCGGGTTGAGCGTCACCCGCCCCAGGTCGCGCGCGGTCGGGTCGCCCAGCCGATCGGCCACCCAGGCGTGGGCCGCCTCGTGCCAGCTCAGCGAGAGCAGCAGCACGACGATGAGACCGGCGAGGAAGGACGGCGGCAGGTCGGACATGGGCCCGGGAAGGCTGGGGAAGCGCGGGACGGTTCGCTAACCTAGCAGGCGCCTCGCCGCGGCGGCCCGGCTTTCCGTGGCCGCCGCGCGCGTGACAGGACCGTCAGCCACGGCCCGCGGCCGCCGCCGGCACGCTGGCGTGCCCCTCGGGAGGCCCCCTTGGCCAGCGACCAGGACATCCTCGCCGGCGCGCGCGCCCTGCTGGACGCGGAGGGCCGGGCCTTGTCCCTGCTGGGCGGCGTGCTGGACGCCGACTTCGTGCGCGCCGTGCACCTGCTGGCCCGCTGCGAGGGCCGCGTGGTCACCACCGGCATCGGCAAGGCCGGCATCATCGCGCGCAAGATCGGCGCGACGCTGGCCAGCACCGGCACGCCCTCGGACTACCTGCACCCCAGCGAGGCCCTGCACGGCGACCTCGGGCGCGTCACGCGCCGCGACGCCGTGCTGGCCCTGTCCAACTCGGGCACGACGGAAGAGCTGCTGCGCCTCGTCGGCCCGCTCAAGGACATCGGCGTGCCGCTGCTGGTCATCACCGCCGACGCGCACAGCCCGCTGGGGCGCCACGCGGACGTGGTGCTGGACTACGGCCGCGTCACCGAGGCCTGCCCGCTGGGCCTCGCGCCCACCACCTCCACCACCGTCATGCTGGCCCTGGGGGACGCGCTGGCCATGGCCGTGCTGTCCGAGCGCAACTTCACGCCTGAGGAGTTCGCGCGCTTCCACCCGGCCGGCAACCTGGGGCGCGCGCTGATGAAGGTCGAGGAGGTCATGCGCAAGGGCGAGGCCCTGCCGCTGGTTCCCGCGGGCGCCAGCCTGGTCACGGCCGTCGAGCGCATGACCAGCACGCCCGGCCGCCCGGGCGCGGTGCTGGTGGTGGCTCCGGACGGCACCTTCGCCGGCTTCTACACGGACGGCGACCTGCGCCGCAGCCTGCTGGCCGCGCGCGCGCGCAACGACTTCGCGCTGCTCAGCCGCCCGGTGGACGAGGTCATGACCGCCAGCCCCACCACCGTGCGCCCCGACGCGCTGGTGGGCGAGGCGCTGCGCCTGCTGCGCGAGCGGCAGATCGACCAGCTCCCGGTGGTGGACGAGCGCCGGCGCCCGGTCGGCCTGCTGGACATCCAGGACCTGCTCGCCATCCGCGCGCTGGCCGGCGGCGCGCCGTGAGCCGCGCGCCGCACGCGCCCGCGGACCTGGCGCTGCTGCGCCTGCTGGTGCTGGACGTGGACGGCGTGCTGACCGACGGCACGGTGCTCTACGGCTCCGGCATCGAGGAGGTCAAGGCCTTCCACACGCGCGACGGCGCGGGCCTGGCGCTGTGGCGCGACGCCGGCCTGCACACCACCTTCATCACCGGCCGCGGCGGCGACTCCGTGCGCCGGCGCGCGCAGGAGCTGGGCATCGCGCGCATCTGGGAGCGCGTGCGCGACAAGTCCGCCGCCTTCGACGAGATGCTGGCGCACTTCGGCGTGCGCCAGCAGCAGACGCTGGTCATGGGCGACGACGTGCCCGACCTGCGCATCCTCGAGCGCGCCGGCTTCGCCGCGGCGCCGGCCGACGCCGCGCCCGATGTCCTCGTGCGCGCGCACTTCGTGACCCGCGCCCCCGGCGGTCGCGGCGCGGTGCGCGAGGTCATCGAGCACGTGCTGCGCGCCACCGGCCGCTGGGACGGCCTGCTGGAGAGCGTGCGGTGAGCCCGGCGCTGCGCCGGGCGCTGCTCTTCCTGCTGATGGTCGCGGCGGGCGTGGCCGCCGTCGCGCTCCTGTCCGACCCGCTCGCACCGCGCCGCGGCGCGCGCGTGGACGAGCTGACCGGCACCGAGGGCCCCGAGGGCAGCCTGCGCGTGCTCGGCGCCGGCGACGCCGAGACGCAGGTCACCTTCGGCGAGCTGGACTTCGACGTGCTGCAACCCTTCGAGGTCGCGCCGGGCGCCTTCGAGGACCGCGCCGTCGCGCGCGTGCACATCCTGTCCGCCCGGCCGGACGCGAGCGGCGCCTTCGTCGCGCGCTCGCCCGTGGTGCGCCTGCTCGACAGCGCCACCGGCGCCGAGCGCGGCCAGCTCTCGGCGGCCGAGGCGCTGTTCGAGACCGGCGCGTCCGTGGCCGGCAGCGTGACGCTGGACCTGGGCACGCTGCGCGCCGAGAACTGGTCGCTGCGCGGCGACGTGCGCGGCTCCTTCCCGCTGCGCGACGGCCGGGTGGCCACGCTGGCCTGCCAGGAGCTGCTGGTGCGCGGCCCGCTGGTGCGCGCTCCCGGCCGCGTCACCTGGACGCGCGAGGACCTCTCGCTCTCGGGCCTCGACCTCACCTGGGACGACGTGACCGGCCGGCTCGAGTACGACGCCGACGCGCACCTCTCGCTGGAGCCCGGCACGGGGCGGCCGGGTCTGGAGCTGGACGCGCCCGGCGGCCTGACGCTCACCATCCCGCCCGGGGCCACCGACGTGCGCTCGGCCGCCTACGGCGAACTGCGCGGCGGCGTCTCCGGCGCCGCCACCGACGGCAGCCGCCTGGCCGCCCGCACGCTGGTCTTCGAGGGCGCGGGCGGGCGGCTGGTGCTGCACTCCGAGGCCCTGTTCGAGCGCGGCGCGGCGGAAGGCGGCGGCCTGCGACTCACGGCGCGGCGCATCTCGATCGAGGCCGACGACGCCGGGCAGCTCGCGCTGGCCGAGGCCGACGGCGACGTACGCCTCGTCGCCACGCCCTTCGCCGTCGTGCCTGCGTGGATGGTCACGGCGCCCTCGCTGACGCTCGACGGCCAGCGCGCGCGCGCCCCCGGCCGCGTCACCTTCCAGCGCGGCGCGCTGGTGGCCGCGGGCGACGAGCTGGACTGGGACGGCGCCGTGGGCCAACTGGTCTTCGCGCGCGACGCCGAGCTGGCCGTGGCCGAGGGCGGCCCGCACCCGTGGTCCGGCCTGCGCCTGGTCACGCCCGCCGGCATGCGCTGGCTGCTGCCGCCCGCCGCCGCCGACGCGCTCGGCGCCGCCTCGGGCCGCGTGGACGGCCCGGTCACCGGCGTGCTGCCCGACGGCACCGCCTTCGCCGCGGAGCTGCTGCTCTTCGACGGCCCGCAGCGGCGCTTCACGCTCGAGGGCCACGCCGGCTTCCGCCGCGTCAGCGACGCCGAGAGCTCCGCGCTGACCGCCGGCCGCATCACGCTGGACGGCGACGAGCACGGGCGCCTCGCGGTCATCTCGGCCGACGGCGGCGTGCTGCTGGTCACGGGCCCGCTCGACGTGCTGCCCACGCGCGTCGTGACCGAGTCGCTCTCGCGCGCGGGCTCCGTGACGCACGCGCCCGGCCGCGTCACGTGGTCGCGCGGCGACCTGGTCGTGGCCGGCGACGGAATGACCTGGGACGAGGTCGCCGGCCGCCTCGACCTGCAGCGCGACGCGCAGCTCGCCTTCGTGGACCCGCAAAGCCGCCTCGCCTGCGACCTGGCGGCCGAGCGCGGCCTGACCTGGCTGGTGCCCGCCGGCGCCCTCGCCGCCGCCGACGGGCGCGGCGAGCTGCGCGGGCGCGTCACCGGCCGCGCCAGCGACGGGAGCACGCTGGCCTGCGACACGCTGGAGCTGGACGGCCCCACGCGCGCGCTGTCGCTGGCGGGCGCGGCCGAGGTGCTGCTCATCGACCGCGCCGGCCGGCCTTCGCTGGCGCTGGCCGGCGAGCGCCTGACGCTGGTCTCGCACGCCGACGGCTCCGAGCTGCGCTGTCCGCTGCCGGCGCGCTTCTCCGTCGGCGACGTGCGCGGCTCGGGCGCCGACCTCGCCTGGGACGGCCGCTCCGGGCAGCTCGTCGTGCAGCACGACCTGGTGCTCGTGGCGCCCGATCCCGCCACGGGCGGCTCGCTCGAGCTGCGCGCGGGCGGCTGCGACTGGACCTTGCCGCCCGGAGCCTCCGACCTGCTGCGCGACGGCCGCGGCCTGCTGCGCGACGGCGTCACGCTGGCCGCCGCGGGCCGCCGTCTGTCCGCGCAGAGCCTCGCGATCGAGGGTCCCGACGGCCGCGCCACGCTCTTCGGCGACGCATCCGTCGAGCGCGACGGCCCAGGCGGCCTGGCGCTCACGGCACGCGAGGCGCTGGAGCTGGGCAGCGACCCCTTCGGGAACCCGCGCACGCTGCGCGGCAGCGGCGGCGCACAGGCCGTGCTGCGCCCGGCGGACGGCAGTGCGCCCGCGCGCCTCTCCGCAGACGAACTCGACCTCGACCGAGCCGCGCACCACGCCGAGCTGCGCGGCCACGCACGCTTCGAGCGCGACGAGGCCGGCCAGCCCGCCAGCCTCTCGGCGCAACGCATGGTCGTGCGCACCGACGCGCTGGACGCGCCTGCCTGGGTGCAGGCCGCGGGCGCCGTCGAACTGTGCGCCGGCGAGCTCGTGGCGCTGACCGCGCGGCTGGACTGGGACCTGGCCGCCGACCACCTGGCGCTGGACGAGGGCGGGCGACTGCTCGCGGCCGGGGCCTGGATGAGCTTCGCGCGCGCCGAGGTCTGGCCGCGCGCGTCGCGCTTCCGCATCCTGCACGGCGTGGTCCATGTCGAGCCCTGAGCGCCGCGCCCACAGCGCGCCGTGGGCTCTCGTGCTGGCGCTGCTGGCGCTGGCGGCCGGCGTGCGCGCGCAGGCCGCGGACGGGGCCACCGTCATCCGCCCGCTGGGGCCGCAGTACGGCTTCCCGGACCCGGACGACGCCACGCGCTACGTGCTGGTCTTCCTCGGAGGCGTCGAGGTGCAGCGCGGAGCGCGCCTCGCGCGCGGCGACTCGCTGGTGGCCCTGCTGCGTCGCGGGGGCGGCGCCGACGCGCCCGCAACGCCGGAGCAGGGCGTGCTGCTGCCCGACGCGCGCCTGCTCGAGCTGTTCCTGGACGGCAACGTCGCGGTCATCGAGGGCGACGAGCGCATCAGCGGCGCGTCCGCGTGGCACCTGGACAACGCCACGGGCGTGGCCACCGTCGTGGACGGCGAGCTGCACGCGCCGCGCGCCGCCGGGCAGCCGCCGCTGGCCGCGCGCTTCGACACGCTGCGCCGCCTGCAGGACGGCTCGCTGCGCCTCGACGGCTTCCGCTACACCAACTGCAGCTACGGCCGGCCGCACTGGCACGTCGAGACACCCTGGGCCACGCTGCGCACCACGCCCGAGGGCCGGCTGCTGGAGACGGGCGGCAACGTGCTGCGCTGGGGCGACGTGCCGTTCTTCTGGCTGCCGGGCTTCACCACCAACCTCGACCGCGACGGCGGCCTGCTGCTGCGGCGCGTGGCCCTCGGCTCCAGCTCGCGCTTCGGCGGCGAGCTGCTGCTGGACTGGGGCGCCGACGCCAGCGCCGAGGCCACGGCCTTCACCGGCCTCTTCGGCGAAGCGCTGCCGGTGACGGCCAGCTGGTCCATCACCACCGCCTGGTTCACCGAACGCGGCCTGTTCCTCGAGCCCAAGCTCAAGTACGAGACGGCCTCCAGCAAGGGCGAGCTCTTCGGGTCCTCGATCAACGACTCGGCGCGCGAGGACCACCTGGACCAGCCGGTCACGGACCACAGCCGCGGGCGCATCGACCTGCAGCACCGCACGCGCCTGGACGCGCGCCGTACGCTGGACATCGAGGTCTCGCGCCAGTCCGACGCCAGCTTCCTGCAGGAGTACTACGAGCACGAGTTCCGCGAGGACAAGCCGCAGGAGACCTACGCCAGCTACCGCGACGTGCTGGACAACCACGCCTTCAGCGTGCTGGGCAGCACGCGCCTCAACGACTTCGACAGCCAGGTGGAGTACCTGCCCGCCATCACCGACCGCCTCGTGGGCGAGCCCCTCCTCGGCGGCTTCGCCAGCAACCGCGCCTTCGTGTCCAGCGGCCGGCGCCGGCCGGCGGACGGCTCGGCCCTGGACGCCGACCACAACCTGCGCGTCGGCGACAGCCTGAGGATCGACTGGCCCTTCGATCTGCCCAACGGCGACCGCCTGCGCGCGCAGGCCGGCGCGGACGCGACCTGGTTCGACCGCACCCTGAATGACGGCTCGGAGGCGCGCACCGCGGCCGCAGCCGGCATCGAGTGGTCGCGCGCCTTCCATGGCGCCGACCCCGCGGCGCGCGACGAGGACTGGAACATCGCCGGCCTGCGCCGGCTGGCCGAGCTGCGCCTCGGCTACTTCGACCGCTTCCACGTCAGCAAGCGCCCGGGCGAGCTGCTGCCCATCGACTCGATCGAGACGCTGGAGCCGGTGCGCGCCTTCACCGTGGGCTGGCGCGACCGCTGGCAGACGCACCAGTCCGGCCAACTGCGCACGCTGCTGGACCTGGACCTGCTGCTGCCCCTCTACCCCGAGGAGGATCGCGACAACGCCGGCGACACGCTGGGCCCGCTGCTCACGGACGCGCGCTGGCAGCCCGGCGCCAGTTACCTGGCCCTGCGCGACGCCGTGCTGCGCTGGCGCTCCGAGCAGGACCTCGACGCCGGCCACTTCGCCGAGTCCTTCGCGTCCTTCAGCACCGGCCTCGGCACGGGCCGGCGGCTGCACCTGTCCAACAACAAGGTCTTCCACGAGTTCGACTTCCGCACCGTGGCGCTGACCTGGCAGCTCGACATCCGCTGGGTCGTGGCCGTCTACCACCAGATCGATCAGCGCGTCCAGGATCGCGTGCGCAGCGGCTTCGTCCTGCGCCAACTGGCGCACTGCTGGTTCGTGGACCTGGAGGTCGGCACGCGCCGCGGCGGCTCCGCCACCGGCGACGACACCGACGAGACCCGCGTCAGCCTGAGCCTGACCCCGGCCGGCTCCGCGGACGAGGATCTCGCGCAAAGGATCGGCGGGCGGTACTACTAGGGCCCATGTCCTCCGCGTCCGCCCTCGCCGCCCCGCCCCTGCTGCTCTTCGACGTCGGCGCCACCGAGCTGATCCTGGTGGCCATCCTGGCCATCATGCTCTACGGCGGCGACCTGCCCGACGTGGCGCGCAAGGCCGGCGCCACCGTGCGCAAGCTGCGCGGCGTGGCCGACGACCTCAAGCGCCAGGTCAGCGTGCCGACGGACCCGGAGCTGCAGCGGCTGCCGGCGGACATCGACCCGCGGAGGGAGGCGGCGGCGCAGGCGCCGAAGCCCGCGACGGCGCCCGCGGACGCTCCGGCGCGTCCGGCTCCGAGCGCGCCCGCGGCCCAGGACCCGCCGCCAGCAACGGCCGCCCCGCCCGCGCCGGGCGCCCCGCCGCCGCGCGCCTGAACGTCAGATGTCGAGGTTCCTCACCTCCAGCGCGTGCTTCTCGATGTACTCGCGCCGCGGCTCGACGCCCGGGCCCATGAGCACGGAGAACAGGTGGTCGGCCTCGACCTGGTCGCGCATGACGACCGGGTGCAGCATGCGCGTCTCGGGGTTCATGGTGGATTCCCAGAGCTGCTCGGCGTTCATCTCGCCGAGGCCCTTGTAGCGCTGGATGTCCACGGCCTGCTCGCCCGCGCGGCGCAGCGTGTCGGCGGCGACAAACAGGTCGGCGGCGGCGACGGGCGCCTGGCCGTCGTGCAGGATGCGGAAGTGCGGCGTGGCGCCCGGGGCCAGGTCCGCGGCCGACAGGCCCAGCGCCTTGAGGCCGGCGAGTCCGGTTTCGAGCGCCTCGGCCTCGTGCACGTCGACGGCCGGCCAGCCACCGGCGGCGGGCTCCTTGGCGACGAAGGCGCGCAGCGCCTCGCGGTCGGCGAAGAGCAGCACGCGGCCGTCGGGCTGCGTCACGCGCAGGCGCGGCGCGCGGCCGTCGCGGCGCGCGGCAGCGAGCACGTCGCGGAAGGCCAGGCCGCGCGCCTCGACGAAGCGGTCGCGCAGCGCGTCGAGGCCGGCCACCTGGCGCAGCAGCGCCAGCAGCTCCGTGCCGGACCACGCGCGCCCGCCCTCGGCGGCCTGCAGGCTGGCGCCCTCGCAGCCCGCCTCGAGCAGCGCGCCCTTCAGCTCGCGCTCGTCCAGGATGTAGCGCTGCTTCTTGCGGTAGCCCAGCTTGTACAGCGGCGGCGCGGCGATGTAGATGCGGCCGGCCTGGATGAGCTGGTTCATCTGGCGGAAGAGGAACGTCAGCAGCAGCGTGCGGATGTGCGAGCCGTCCACGTCGGCGTCGGTCATGATGATCACCTTGCCGTAGCGCAGCTTCTCGAGGTCGAACTCGTCCTCGCCGAAGCCAGTGCCCAGGGCCTGGATCAGGACCTGGATCTCCTCGTGGTTCAGCATCTTGTCGAGTCGCGCCTTCTCGACGTTCAGGATCTTGCCGCGCAGCGGCAAGATGGCCTGGTAGCGCCGGTTGCGCGCGGCCTTGGCCGTGCCGCCGGCCGAATCACCCTCGACCAGGAACAGCTCGGTCTCGTCGCGCACGCTGCTCTGGCAGTCGGCCAGCTTGCCGGGCAGGTTGCCGCTGGCCAGCGCGCCCTTGCGGCGCACCAGGTCGCGCTGCTTGCGCGCCGCCTCGCGCGCGCGCGCGGCCAGCAGGGCCTTGCCCAGGATGGCCTTGCCGATGGCCGGGTTCTGCTCGAGGATCGCCCCCAGCCTGTCGTTCACGATCGAGGCCACCAGGCCCTCGACCTCGCGGTTGCCCAGCTTGATCTTGGTCTGGCTCTCGAACTGCGGCTCGGCCAGCTTGACCGAGATGACCGCCGCCAGGCCCTCGCGGAAATCCTCGCCGCTGGGCGCGACCTCGTTGGGCTTGAGCAGGCTCTCCTTCTTGGCGAAGGAGTTGAGCACGCGCGTCAGGCCGCTGCGAAAGCCCGACAGGTGCGTGCCGCCCTCGGTGGTGTTGATGTTGTTGGCGAAGCAGTAGACGTCTTCGCGGTAGCCGTCGTTGTACTGCAGCGCGCACTCCACCTGCACCGGCGCGCCGCGGCTGTCGGGCAGCTCCGCCTCGATGACCAGGATGCGCGGATGGATGGGCTCCTTGTTGTCGTTGAGGAAGCGGATGAAGTCCTCGAGCCCGCTGGGGTACCAGTACTCGTCCTCGCGGCCGGTGGACTGCTCGCGCAGGCGGATGCGCACGCCCACCTTGCCCATCAGGAAGGCCACCTCGCGCAGGCGCCGGCTGAGGATCTCGTAGCTGAACTCGAGCGTCTCGAAGATCTGGCCGTCGGGCTTGAAGGTGACCTTCGTGCCGGTGCTGGTGGACGTGCCGGTGACCGTCAGTTCGGTGGCCTTCTCGCCGCGCCGGAAGGTCTGGCTGTAGATCTTCTGGTTGCGGTAGATCTCGACGTCCAGCCACTCGGACAGCGCGTTGACGCAGCTCACGCCCACGCCGTGCAGGCCGCCCGAAACCTTGTAGCTGCCCTTGTCGAACTTTCCGCCCGCGTGCAGCTTGCACATGATGACTTCGACCGCGGGCACGCCCTCGGTCGGGTGCACGTCGACCGGGATTCCGCGGCCGTCGTCGGTGACCGACACCGAGCCGTCGGCGTTGATGCTGACGTCGATCAGCTTGCACGCGCCGGCCAGCGCCTCGTCGATGGAGTTGTCCACCACCTCGAAGACGCAGTGGTGCAGGCCCTTCTCGGCCAGGTCGCCGATGTACATCGCCGGGCGGCGCCGGACGGCCTCCAGGCCCTCGAGCACCTGGATGCTGCTGCTGTCGTAGGTCTGGCTCATGGTGCGACGATCCCGACGCGGAAGACGAGCTTCTTGAGGCCGGCTGCGGCCGGGTCGTCGCGCAGGCGCGCGAGCAGGTCGCTGGCGTGGAAGGCCTCGAGCTCGTAGCGCTGCGCGGACGAAGGCACCTCGATGGTCAGCACGCCGTCCCGATAGCCCGCAACGCGCGAGCGTCCAGCCAGACGCTTGCCGGCGGCGCGCGTCCAGCTTTCCTTCCAACCCTGCAGCGCCAGCGGCCGGCCGTAGCTGCTTTTCTGGAGCAGGCTGGCGAGCACGTCGCCCAGTCTCTCGGTGCTGCCGCGTCGCGCCATGGGTTGCTCGGGGCTCCGGCGGCTCAGGAGGTGATGGGCATGACGACGTACAGCGCCTCGTCCCGGGCGCTGAACGTACCTGCGGAGGCGCGGTCCTTGAAGCGGAACGTCACCGACGCTTCGGGCTGCGTGCGCAGGTACTCGCCCAGGAACTCGGGGTTGAAGCGGATGCCCACCGCGTCGCCGTCGTAGTTCACGCCCAGCTCGCTGCGCGACTCGCCCACTCCCTCGTGCCGGCTGCTCACGCGCAACGTTCCCTTGTCGAAGCGCAACTCCACCGCGCGGCCCTGTTCACCGGCCGTGACCGCGGCGCGCGAGATGGCATCGGCCAGCTCCGTGCGGTCGATCTCGACCCGGCGCGGCACGTCTTTTTCCTTGGGCAGCACGGCGCGGAAGTCCGGGAACTCGCCCTCGAGCAGCTGCGTCACGATCTCGATGCCCTGCAGCGCGAAGGACCCCTGGCTCTCGCGCAGGTCCAGGTGCAGCTCCTCGCCACCGTGGTCGGCGGCGGCGCGTTGCAACAGGTGCAGGGCCTTGGCCGGCACGATGGCCGAGCGGCGCTCGCCAAGACCGGTCTCGTGCTTCATGCCGGCCAGCGCCAGCCGGCGGCCGTCCGTGGCCACCAGCGTGATCTCGGCCGGATCGAGCTCGAGCAGGATGCCGTTGAAGGCGTAGCGGCCCATGTCCTTGGCCGCCGCGAACATCGTGCGGTTGCACAGGTCCAGGAACGCCGCCAGCGGCACCTTGACCACGCGCTCGCTGTTCACGCTGGGGATGGCCGGGAACAGCTCGGGGTCGTCGCCGTGCAGCTTGAACACGGCTGCACCACCCGAGATCTCGTGCAGCTCACCGGCTTCCTCGATGCGGATGGTGTCGGCCGCCAAGGCCCGCACGGCCGAGACCAGCGTGGCTGCCGGCAGCGCCGCACGCCCCGCGCCCGCCACGCCCTCGGCCGCGTAACGGGCGCGCAGCGAGATCTCGCCGTCGGTGGCCAGCAGCACGACCTCGCCACCCGTCACCGCGACCAGCACGTCCTGCAAGATGGGTCGCGGGCTGCGTGTGGGGCAGAACGACGCCGCCAACTGGAGATGGTGCAGGAATGGCTCTCGGGGAGTGTCGAGTTTCATGGGTGTTTCCTTCCGGAAGAACATCTTAGAGAAAAGAACATCGTCTTCTGAAGCGCGTGCGGATTGGGGAGAAGGCTGGCGCCTGGCGTTCCAAGGTCGCGCCCGGCGGGGACTTGCGGATTGCGAGGAGTTCCGGACGCGCGTCGGCCCATTTCCACGCTCTCCCCGGGCCGCAATGGGTCGGGTCGCGGGCCGGGGTGGACCCGCCGGCCGTACGCCCCGGGGTCTGCGGACAAAGGCCGTCCGGGCCCCACCGGTTTTCCCCAGACAGTGCTCGTCACCCGGACAGCCCGGTCGTGCTTCGACCGCCCTCCGCCACGACCTGCGCGCCGCCGGCTCGTACGAATTCAGCGCTGCGCACGGCTCTCCATGTCACCCAGGAGCTGCGCGAAGCCGCGGTCCGCCTCCACGCGCGAGCGGATCTTCTCGATCGCGTAGAGCACCGTGGAGTGGTCGCGGCCGCCGAAGTGGCCGCCGATCTCCTCCAGCGACAGCGCGGTCAGGCTGCGCGCCAGGAACATGGCCACCTGGCGCGGCAGGGCGATGGACTGGCTGCGCCGGCGGCCCTGCAGGTCCGCCACCTTGACCCCGAAGTGCCGGCAGACCACGTCCAGGATGCGTTCGATGCCCGTCACCGGCCGCAGCGTCCCGCCCGGCCGCAGGCCCAGCGCCTCGTGCGCCTGCTCCAGGTCCACTGGCCGGTGGATGAGCTGGCTGTAGCCGATGACCTTGGTGATCGCGCCCTCGAGCTCGCGGATGTTGCGGTCGACATGCTCGGCGATCAGTTGCAGCACGTCCTCGGGCACCTCCATGCCGCGGTCGCGCGCCTTGCGGCGCAGGATGGCCAGGCGCGTCTCGAAGCCCGGTGCGGCCAGCTCGGCTTCCAGGCCCCACTTGAAGCGGCTCACCAGCCGGTCCTTCAGCGTGGGGATCTCGGCCGCCGGGCTGTCGCTGGAGAGCACGATCTGCTTGCCGGCGTTGTAGAGGTGATTGAAGGTGTGGAAGAACTCCTCCTGCGTGCGGTCCTTGTTGGCCAGCAGGTGGATGTCGTCCACCAGCAGGATGTCCACGCTGCGGTACTTGTGGCGGAAGCGGTCGAGGTCGCCGTGCTCGATGGCGGCGATGAACTGGTTCACGAAGCTCTCGCTGGACAGGTAGAGCACGTTCAGCGCGCGTCCGGAGCGCAGCGCCTGGTGGCAGATGGCCTGCAGCAGGTGGGTCTTGCCGAGGCCCACCTTGCCGTGCACGAACAGCGGGTTGTAGGACTTGCCAGGCGCGTCGGCCACGGCGCGCGCAGCGGCGAAGGCCAGGCGGTTGTTGGGGCCCTGCACGAAGGCATCGAAGGTGTACTTCTCGTTGAGCACCACGTCGCTGTGGCTGGCGAACCACTGGCGGTTGCCGGTGGTGGCGTCCTCGGGCACGGCGGGCGTGGCCGCCGGGGCCGGCGCGGCGGCCGGTGCGGGCTCGCCGTCGCGCGCCGGGGCGCTGCGCAGCTCCCAGCCGCCGTCATGGCCGAGGCACGCGCACACCGCCGCCTTGAGCTGGTCGGCGTAGTAGGTGTTGAGCCAGTCGCGGATGAAGGGGTTGGCCACGGTCATCCGCAGCAGGCCGTTGTCGGTGCCGGCGATGCCCAGCGTCGCGAACCACAGTTCGTACTGGGGCCTGGTCACGGACGCGCGCAACGCGTCGTGCAGGCGGGTCTGCAGCGCGGGCAAGTCCGATGCCGGCAACTCGGTCGTGCTCATGCGCGGGTGCTCCTCCTGGTTCCTTGCCTTGCGCCAACGCAACGAAACGACCGCGGACGAGGGGTCCCGGGCGCTCGTCGCCAGACGCGGCCCGGGGAAGTGCGCGCTCCCGACGGCCGACGACGAGGTGGCAACGATCAGGCTTTTTGCCGCGGCTGTCAACGCGGCCCGCAAGCGCGCCACCTGACCCGCGGCGACACGTCGGTTCCGGCCGATGCGTGCGCACGCATCGCATGGCTCGCCGCGACCGCTCCCGGCCGGCCGCGGCGCCTCAAGCGCGCGGCGGGACGTCCCGCAACACGCGCGCCAGTCGCGCCAGCGTCTCCTGCGCGTCGCTGTCCGAATTCGCGGGGCCGAACGAGAAGCGCAGCGCACCGCGCGCGCGGCGCTCGTCCGCACCCAGCGCCAGCAGCACCGGCGAGGGGCGCTGGGCACCCGAGGAGCAGGCCGAGCCTGACGAGAGAGCCACGCCTTCGAGGTCCATTCGCTGCACCAGCACCGCGCCCGCCCGGCCCGCAAAGGACACGCTCAGCGTATTGGGCAGGACAGCATCTTCCGGCGAATTGAAGTGCGCCTCCGGCGCGAGGCGCGGCAGCCCGGCGCGCAGCTCGGCCACCCAGGCGCGCCAGCGCGGGGCCGCCTGCGGCAGCTCGCGCAGCGCGGCCTCGGCCGCCGCGGCGAAGGCCGCCGCCAGCGCGGCCGCCTCGGTGCCGGCGCGCAGCCCGTCCTCCTGCTCGCCGCCGAGCAGAAGCGGTGACAGAGGCGTGCCCTTGCGCACCAGCAGCGCGCCCACCCCCACCGGCCCGCCGACCTTGTGCGCCGACAACGTGAGCAGGTCAGCGGCGAGATCGCGGAAGGACAGCGGCCACTTGCCCAGCGCCTGGCTGGCGTCGCAGTGCAGCAGCGCGCCCTGCGCGTGGGCCGTGCGCGCCAGCGCGGCCACGTCCTGCACCACGCCGGTTTCGTTGTTGGCCAGTGCGACGCTGACCAGCGCCGCCTGCGCGCCCGCCGGGGCGCCAGGCGCGACGCGCCCCCAGCCATCCACCGGCAACGCGCGCGCGCCGCCACGGGCCGCCAGCGGCTTGAGCACGGACGGGTGCTCGATGGGCGAGTGCAGCACCAGCCCGCCGCCGGCAGCGCTCAGCGCCAGCGCGTTGGACTCCGTTCCGCCCGAGGTGAACACGACCTCGTCGCGCCCCGCGCCCAGCGCGGCGGCCAGGCGCTCGCGCGCGTCCTCGAGCACCCGGCGCGCAGCACGGCCCTCGGCGTGCGCGCTGCCGGGATTGCCGGACGCCGACTCCAGCGCCGCCACCAGCGCCGCACGCGCCTCGGCGCGCAGCGGACAGGTCGCGTTGTGGTCGAGGTAGATGCGTCTCACGACGGCTGGTGGAGCAGGGATTCGTACAGGCGCTCGTGCAGCGTGACGCAGCGCTCGAGCGAGAAGCACTCGCCGGCGCGGCGGACGGCGGCCGCACCCTGCGCGCGCCGCAGCGCCGGGTCGTCCAGCAGCCGCTGCACGTCCGCCGCCATCGCGGCCGTGTCGCCCACGGCCTCCAGGAAACCGGTCTCGCCATGGACCACGACCTCGGGCAGCCCGCCCACGCGGCTGGCCACGACCGGCAGGCCGCAGGCCATGGCCTCGAGCGCCGCCAGGCCGAAGGACTCGCTGGAACTGGGGAACAGCGCCACGTCGCAGGCCGCGGTGGCCGTCTCGGCGTCCGGGACCTCGCCCAGGAAGCGCAGTCGCCTGCCCACGCCCAGGCGCTCGGCCTCCTCGCGCACCTGCGGCAGGTCCGGGCCATCGCCCACCAGCACCAGCAGCGCATCGCGCGGCGTCAGGCGCGCCAGCACGTCCACGGCGTCGGCGGCGCGCTTGAGCGGGCGGAAGTTGGAGGTGTGCAGCAGCAGCGGCGCCCCGTTGCCGCCCAGCTCGCGGCGCATGCGCTGGTCCGCGCGCGGGCGGAAGCGGCGCTGGTCCACGAAGTTGGGAATGACCGTGACCGGCCCGCCGAAGTCGAAGACCTCGTGCGTCTGCTGCTCGAGCCAGCGCGAGACGCACACGACCGCGTCGCTTTGCCGCAGGCCGAAGCGGATCACGTCGCGGTAGTTCGGGTCGCGCCCCAGGATGGTGGCGTCCGTGCCGTGCAGCGTGGTGACGATGCGCGTGCGGCAGCCGGGCAGCATCTCGCGCGCCAGCCAGGCGCACAGCGCGTGCGGCACCGCGTAGTGCACGTGCACCACGTCCAGCGCGCGCTGCTGCATGACCGCGCGCAGCGAGGAGGCCAGCGCCAAGTCGTAGGGCGGGTAGCGGAACAGCGGGTAGTCGCTGACCGTGATGCCGTGGAACTGCAGGCCCGGGTGGCAGGCCGGCAGCCGCGAGGGCCAGGCGTAGGAGAAGAGGTGCACCTCGTGCCCGCGCTCGGCCAGCGCGATGCCCAGCTCCGTGGCCATCACGCCGCTGCCGCCGTAGGTCGGGTAGCAGGCGATGCCCAGGCGCAGCGGCTTCACGGCGCGCCCCCGCGCCCGAACTGCCCGTGCCCGCGGCCGCGCACCAGCGGAAGCGGATCGTCCACGGCCAGCGGACCCTCGACGACGAAGGGCTCGCCGAAGCGCGCGCCGATGAGCGCGCCGAAGTAGCGCGCCTGGGCCTCGATGGCCGGCAGGAAGTCGGGCGAGCTGATGGCTGTCCGCGGCTCGTCGCTGCGCGGGTCGTGCAGCTGGCTCGCGTGCGCGCGGATCGCGGCCAGCTTGCCGGCGAACACCTCGCTCACGTCCACGACCAGCGAGGGCACCACGAACTCGCGCGACGGATAGAACAGCACGCGCCCCGGGCGCCAGGGCTCGCCCGGCGGCCCCAGGCGCGACGTGCCCGCGAGGAAGCGCGCCTCCTTCACCAGCGCGCCGGCGCGCGAGTGGTCCGGGTGATCGTCGCTGGGGATGGGCGCGACCACCAGGCGCGGACGGTGGCGGCGGATGGCAGCGATGACCAGGTCGCGCGTCTCGCGCGTGTTCTCGATGCCGCCGTCGGGCAGCCCGAGGCACTCGCGGAACTGCAGGCCCAGCAGCCGTGCGCCCTCGCGCGCCTCGCGCTCGCGCGCCGGCGGCGTGCCGCGCGTGCCGGCCTCGCCGGCCGAGAGGTCGACGCCCCCCACCGAGTAGCCGCGCCGGCGCAGCACCAGCACCAGACCGCCGGCGCAGATCTCGATGTCGTCGGGGTGCGGGCCGAACACCAGCACGTCAACCATCTGCGGGCTCCTCGGGCGGCACGTGCAGCACGTGCGCGGGCGGTTCGAGCGGGCGGCACAGCGCCACGACGTGGCGGCCCCAGGCGTCGGGCCGGCCGGCGCGCCAGGCGTCGGGCAGCCAGGCCAGCACGGTGTCCTGCGCGCGGCCGCGCGGGCGCAGCAGCTCGAAGGCGCCGGCGTGCGCGCCGTGCCAGTGCGGGGCTTCGGCCAGGCGGCGCGCCGTGCGCTCGGCCTTCTCGCGCCAGCGTTGCGCGCGACCGGCCAGTGACGGCTCGGCCGCCGCGACCGCGTTGGCCAGCCGCGCCGCCGCCTCGCGCAGCGCGGCCTCGGCGCCGGCCAGTGCAAGCGGGCGGCGTGCGCTCTCATCCAGCGTGACGTCCTCCAGCCGCAGGCCCAGCGCCGCCAGCAGCGCGCGCGGCACGCGCGTGGCCTCGAGCCGCGGCACCAGCACCGGCGCCGGCAGCCCGAAGCGCTCGTGCAGCCGCCGTGCCTGGGCGAGGTAGAGCAGTTCCGACGGACCGCACACTTGCGCCACCACCGGCAGCGCCGCGGCCTGCGCCACCGGCCGCAGGGCGGCGTGCGGAGAAAAGGCCTGCGGCGTCGTGCGCCAGCGGGCTGCAGCGCCGGCATCGCCGGTCAGCAGTCGCCGCCGCCGCGCGGCGCGCGTCTCCAGCAGCAGCGGCCGCGGATCGTCGGGCGCGAAACTGGCCGGCAGCCCGGCCGAAGCGAGCCGGGCCGCGCCCTCGGCCAGCGCCTCCCGCGACCAGCCGGGGTCGGTCAGCGCAGCCTCCAGCACCTGCGGCGCCGCGGCCGTCACCCGCTGCGATCGCAAGCAGGCCAGGCCCTCGCCCCCCAGCGCGTCCAGCAACAGCTCGGCGACGTGCGCGGCCACGGGCGCGGCGCGCAGGCCGGTCAGCCGCGCCTCGAAGCGGGCGGCATGCTCGGGGCCCACGCCGGCCACCGCGCGCAATGCCGGGCCCAGCCCGCCCTCGTCCCACGCCGCTTGCCAGAACGGCGCCGAGCGCGGCTGGAGCGGACACCGAATGCGACGAAGAATGCCCTTTGCGGAGTCCATCACATCCACGTGATCAATCTCTGCCGAGTCATGATCCTCATCTGCGAGCAGGAAGACCGGCACCACCGTGTGGCCGAGGTGGGAGGCGAGCTGGCGCGCCAAGGCCACCGCAGTGGCGGCCTTGTGGGCCACCAACGCGGCGCCACCGGCCAAAGCCGGTTGCTGTCCGGCCAGCACCACCAGCGCGTCGGCTGGCGGACGCGGCTGACCGGGTGCCAGCAGCAGGTCGTCGACCCAGCCGGGCGGTGGTGGCGGGCGCCGGGCGTCGGCGAGCTGCGCCAGCGAGCGCAGCCCCGGGGCCGGGCCGAGGAGCGCGGCCAGGTCCGGGCGCCCCGCGAACCATTCGGCCGCCCAGGCGCGGTGCACCAGGGGCGGGCGGCGCACAACGTCCGGCGAGGTGGCCGCCGAGGGGCTCACCGGACCGCCGCGGAGGCCGCGAGCTGGAGCTGGTCGCGCAGGCTGCGCGCCGCGGAGCGTACGCGCGCACGCCAGTCGGGCGCGGCCGGGTCGCCGTACGCGTAGAGAATGCCGCGCGAGGAGTTGACCAGCGCGCCGAGGCCGCGACCGTCGAAGGCCGGCGCGACGTCGGCGGCCGTGGCGCCCTGCGCGCCCACGCCCGGCACCAGGAACCACGCGCGCGGCAGGAGCTCGCGCAGGCGGCGCAGCTCGGCCGGCGCCGTGGCCCCCACGACCGCGCCCACGCTGCTGTATCCGCACGCGCCCAGGTGGCCCTGTCCCCAGCGCGCGACGAGCGCGGCCACGTGCTCGTGCAGCGGGCGGCCCTGCACCGGCAGGTCCTGCAACTCGGACGCGGACGGGTTGCTGGTGCGCACCAGCACGAAGCAGCCCGCGCCCTGCGCGGCCATGACCTCGAGGAACGGCGCCACGGAGTCCGTGCCGAGCAACGGGTTGAGCGTGACCGCGTCGACGCGCGCGGCCGGGCGACCGGGGCTCGCCAGGTGGCCCTCGGCGTAGGCGGCGGCGGTGCTGCCGATGTCGCCGCGCTTGACGTCGCCGATGACCAGCAGGCCCGCGGCGCGCGCGGTCTCGACCGCGTGCTCCCAGGCCACGATGCCCGGCGCGCCCCAGCGCTCGTAGAAGGCCGACTGCGGCTTGACCGCCACCGCGTAGGGCGCGACGGCCTCGATGACCGCAGCGTCGAAGGCGCGGATGGCGGCGGCGGCCTGCTCGCGCACGTCGGCGTGCCGCGCGCGCGCGGCCTGGAGCAGCTCGAGCGGCAGCTGGTCGAGCTGCGGGTCGAGCCCTACCACCAGCGCCGACGCCTTGGAGCGCACGGCTTCGGCGAGGCGGTCGGAGAACGGCGGCGGCATTCAGCCCTCGAGGAACGCACGCAGCAGGGCGGGCCCGGCCGGCGTGAGGAAGGACTCGGGATGGAACTGCACGCCGACGTGCGGTCGAGCGACGTGCCGGAGGGCCATGATATCGCCCGCCGCCGTGCGGGCCGCCACCTGCAGCGACGGCGGCAGCGTGGCCTCCTCGACGATCAGCGAGTGATACAGCGCGGCCTCGAAGCGCGCGGGCAGCGCGGCGAACAGGCCTTGGCCGTCGTGCAGGATCGCGACCGCGCGGCCGTGCGTCGGGCGCGGCGCGCGCACGACGCGCCCGCCTTCGGCCAGCGCCAGCACCTGGTGGCCGAGGCACACGCCCAGCAGCGGCACGTGCGGCAGCAGTGCCGGCGCTGCCAGGCTGAGGCGTGCGTCGCGCGGGTGGCCCGGGCCCGGCGAGAGCACCACGCGCCGCGGCGCCAGCGCCGCCAGCCCGACCGGCGTCAGCGCATCGTTGCGCACGACGCGCACCTCCTCGTCGCTGGCGCACGCCCCGAGCGCCTGCCACAGGTTGTGCGTGAAGGAGTCGTAGTTGTCGACCAGCAGGATCACCGCAACGTCTCCTGCGCCGCGGGCGCGTCGTTGAGGCAGGCGATGGCCAGCACGCGCCCGACGGCGTCGGCGCGCACCAGCTCGCCCGGCTGCAGCCGCAAGGAATCGCCGGGCTCCAGCACGCCGGCCGCCTGCAGCGGTCGTGCCGCGGGCAGCACGCGCGCACGCCACGCCGGGCCGAAGCGGCGGTCCAGCTCCCCCGCCGCCACGCCCGCGCGCGTGCGCAGCCCGACCGACACCGATTCGAGCAGGCGCTGCGCGGGGGTGACCCGCTCGCACGCACGGCGCACGCCGGCGCCGCGGCGCACAGCGTCGATCCACGCACGCGGCTCCTCGCGCTCGACCCAGCGCAACGGGTGCAGCGAGCTGGCCGCGCCCGGTCCGAGCCCCAGGTAGTCCTCGTTGCGCCAGCAGGCCTGGTTGTGGCGCGACGCGTGCCCCGCGCGCGCGAAGTTGCTGACTTCGTAGCGCTGCAGGCCCGCCGCGGCCAGCCGGTCGGCAAAGACCGCGTCCAGCTCCGGGTGCAGCGCCGCCGGCACGACCAGCTCGCGGCCCAGGGCTTGCAGCTTGGCCAGCGGGGTGCGCGGCTCGACCGTCAGGCCGTAGACCGAGACATGCGCAGGCGCGAAGGCCAGCAGGTGCTCGAGATCGGTCTGCAGCGCCTCCGGCGTCTGACCGTGCCAGCCCACCAGCAGGTCGGCGTTGAAGCTCCCCCGCCAGCGCTCCGCCAGCAGCCCCAGCGCACGGCTCGCGTCGGAGCCGTCGTGCAGCCGAGCCAGGTGCGCCAAGGCCCGGTCATCGAAAGTCTGTGCCCCCACCGACACGCGCGTGATGCCGCAGTCGGCCCAGGCGAGCAGGGCATCGCCCGTCACGTTGACCGGATTCGCCTCCAGAGTGATTTCGATCGTCGCTTCAAATGACCAGCATCGTCGCAGTGAAGCCAGCAGGCGCACAAGCTCGGCTGGGGCCAACAGGCCCGGAGTTCCTCCTCCGAGGTAGAGCGTCCGCAAGGGGCCGTTCAGGGGGAAGCTGGCCGCCCGCGCCGTCAGGGCGTCGATGAAGGCCGCGTGCAGGGAGGGCACGTCGTGCACGGTGGGAAAGGCGCAGTAGACGCAGCGGTCCCGGCAGAACGGGACGTGGACGTAGACGGAGCCGATCGGGGCCGGGGGGCCGGCGTCGCGGAGTTCGGGCAAGGGGCCTCGTCGTCAGACGAGTTCGCCCTCGGTCATGGCCGTGAACAACAGCGCGAGGGCCTCGTTCTGGATCTGGCGCACCCTCTCGCGTGTCAGCCCCAACTCGGAGCCGATCAGCTTGAGGGTCATGGGCTCATCGTAGCCGAGGCCGAAGCGCATGCGCAGGATCTTCACCTGGCGGGCGTCGAGGCGCGCGAGGCAGTCCAGCATGCGCTGCAGTTCGTGGCCGGCCTGCAACTGCTGGCTGGGGTCGGGCGAGCTCGGGTCCACGAGCATTTCGGTCAGGTCGTTCGCGTCGTCGTCCGGCGTGAACGACTGCGTGTAGCGCGAGGCGGTCTCGAGCGCGGCGCGCACGGCCAGCACCGCGTCGTCGTTGAGCTTGAGGTGCTGGGCGACCTCGGCCGCCGACGGCTCTCGCCCGAGGCGCAGCAGCAGTTGCTCGGTGGCCGCGTTCCAGCGCGACATGAGCTCGATCATGTACGACGGGATGCGCACGGTCTTGACCGTGTTGGTCAGCGCGCGCCGGATGCCCTGCTTGATCCACCACGTGGCGTAGGTGGAAAAGCGGCAGTTCGCGGCGGGATCGAACTTCTCGACCGCGCGCATCAGGCCGACGTTGCCTTCCTCGATCAGGTCCAGCAGCGCGAGGCCGCGGTTGCTGTAGCGCTTGGCGATGCTGACCACGAGGCGCAGGTTGGCGGCGGCCAGGTGGTTGCGCGCCTCGGTGTCGCCCTTCTGCACCTTCGTGGCGAGCTGCTTCTCCTGGTCAGCCGTCAGCAGCTTCACGCGATTGATCTCGCGCAGGTAGATCTCGATCGTGTGGTCGCCGGAAATGGGAGGGACTCCTCGATCGGAGGACGGTGCGTGAAGCGTTGGACTACGCTTCGTCGGCAGGCGGCGAGCGCGCGCTTGAGGGGGAGGTGCGCGTCCGGCCCGGGAACGGAGAAGTGCTAGACTGACGCCGCACGGGCAGGAGTCATGACGCAGACACGCTCACGGGACGTCGTCATCCGCGAAGAGGAGGTGCGCGGCCTGCTGCCCGGCGCGGCCGCCGAGTTCGGGGGCCAGGCCGCGGCGGCCGTGGCCGACCCGGGCCTGCTCGACAAGGCGGCCTTCGTCGCATCGCTCGGGCGCCTGGCTCACGTCCTGGAGACCTGGCTGGACGACTTCGGCGCCCGCCAGAACCGCACCTTCGTGACGTTCGGAGAACTGGTCGCGTGCGTGCGCGGCCTGTCCGTCGTGCGCGAGACCAACCTGCACCTCGGCCGGCGGCTGGGCAACTACCACACGCTGGTCGACGCCCGGCCGCTGGTCGCGGACCTGCAGCGCTCGGGCGAGGTGCTGGCACGGGCCCTGCACAGGCTGCTGGAGGTCCTGCAGCGCGAAGCGGCCCGGCTGGGCCTTGCCTGGCAGCCTGCGGACGCTGCGGACAGCGAGGACGAACTGCTCAGCCAGCGGCGCCTGCTCCCGCGCAACCTCGGCGAGGAGGAGACCGTCGACGAGCGCCAGCACATCGCCGAGATCGGCACGCGCTTCCTGCAGGTCCTGCAGACCAGCCGCAGCCTCGACCTCGGCTTCTCCCGGCCGCGTGAAGCCCTGCCCGAGTTCGTGCACGAACGGGCCACCGAGGAGCGCTGCCGCTGGTACGAGTCGTCGGTGCACAGCATCCAGTCGATGTACGACACGTACGTCCTGCACACCTCGGTCGAGCGCGACCATCCCTGGCTGCAATCGCTGCGTGGCCATACGTCGGTGGCCCTGCACCTGCTCGAGATGGCCACCGCCCTGGTCCATTTCTACGAGCGGCACGAGAACGACATCCGGCACGAGCCCGCGCGCCAAGCCATCACGGCCGTCGTGCCCAAGGACGCTGTGCTGGATGTCGCCGTCAACGTATGTCTGCGCTACGCATACCTTTACGTCGAGTCGGCTTCAGCGACGGCGCACCAGATCCTGCGCACATTCGTACGCCAGGCCACGACCACGCTGTGCATGCCGACCGGCGTCACCCTGCATGCGCGGCCACTGGCGCTGATCGTGCAGGTTGCCCGTCACTACGGCACGCCGCTGGAGATCGCCTTCGACGGCGAGGTCTGCCCGGCGAGCTCGCTCATGGCGCTGATCCTCGTCGGCGGCCGGCACCCGCGACCCAAGGAGATCCGCGTGACCGGAGACGCGCGCGCGCTGCGCGACCTCGAGCAGTTGTTCCAGTCCGGGCTGGGCGAGGGCGGTCGAGCGCTGCCTCCGGAGCTGGACTACTTGCGGACAGGCGCCTGACGCGCCGTTGTTTCACGTGAAACATCCGCGGGCCCGGATTGAACAGGCCCCGGCCAGCCCCTAGGGTTGCACCGCGTGGCCCAGGGCGGGCTGCGACGGAGGGCAGGCGGATGGAACGGCGTTTGGGTCGGGGGCTTGACAGTCTCATTCCGCGCAGCCAGGCGGCGCTTGGTCGCCACGTCGTCGAGGTGCCGTTGGAGGCCCTCGTCGCCAACCCGGACCAACCACGCAAGTCTTTCAACGAAGCGGGTTTGGACGCGCTTGCGGCCTCCATTCGCATGCACGGAGTGGTGCAGCCGATCATCGTGCAGCTGCTTCCCGGAGGCGGCTACCAACTGGTGGCCGGTGAGCGGCGCCTGCGTGCGTCCCGGCTGGCCGGTCGCGCGACCGTCCCGGCGCTGGTGATCGACGCCGGCGGCGGCAGCAAGTCGCTCGAGGTCGCGCTGATCGAAAACGTGCAGCGCGAGAACCTCGGCCCGCTCGATGAGGCCGCGGCGTACGAGGCGCTGCTGGCGCGGGCAGCGCTGACGCACCAGGAGGTCGCCGAGCGCGTGGGCAAGAGCCGTGCGGCGATCACGAACACGTTGCGGCTGCTCGAGCTTCCGGAGGGCGTGAAGCGCCTGGTCAATACCGGCGTGCTGAACGCTGGCCAGGCTCGCGCGCTGCTGGCCGCGCCAACCGATCTCGACCGGGAGCGACTGGCGCTGCTGGCCGTGCGGAAGCACTGGACGGTGCGCGAGATCGAAGCCCGAGCGGGTGCCGCGTCCGGGGCAGCCCGGCGCACCCGCCAGCGCAGTGGAGCACTGAAGAACGCATCCCATTACGCGGAACAACTGCAGATTGTATACGGCACTCGCGTGTACATCCGCGAGAAGCATGGTCGCGGCGAGTTGAGCTTCGAATTCTACACCGCCGCCGACCGCGACCGGCTGCTGCACCGCCTTCTTGCAGGTGGCGCTGCCGTCGAGGAGCAGGTGATCGACGAAAAAGCCACCCGCCACTGAGCAACGCACACGCTGGCGGGTCAGCCCGCCGCGGACAGGCTGTCGAGCGCCGCGAGGAGGCTGCTCAAGAACGACGCAGCCGGATGGGTCGGAAAGCGATCCAGCGCCTGCCGGGCGATGACCCGGGCCTCGTCCAGGCTGGCGGCGGCGCCTTCGTCGTAGAGAGCGGTGGCGAGCTGAACGGCGACCCACGGCTCGGCCGATGTGTCCTTGGCCTCCTGTGCGGCTTCGCGCAGAGCCTCGATGCCACCGCCCTTGCTGGCTGCGACGGCGAGCGCGGTCCAGCCGGCGTCGTCGGTGGCCTGGCGTTGCTGATAGACGACCAGGCCCAGGACCGCGATGAGCGCCGCTCCGATGATGATTTGAAAGGCCCTTGGTATACTGTTCATGGTTGTATGAAAGTCCTTTGTAACTGGCGCCACAACGCCGTTGCTCGCGGTGCAGCAGGAGTGCGCCCGGGAAGCGAGGTCGGCGAGCGGGTCAAGCGTGAGCGCGTGCACGATGCCACGGCACGAGCTCGGGGGTCAAGCTCGGCGAACAGGTCCGGCGAGGGCCGATGTCGTGCGTGAAGGCGTGGCGCAGCGGCCGCGGCGACGTGGCCTTTCGGTGTCAGCGTCCGATCACAACTTGTGGTTGCCGAAGGAGATGGAGCATCATCCGTCGTGACGGCGCGAGTGCGCTGTGCGGCGCGTGTCAGGCCCTCTCCCGGCCGCGCGCCGAGCGCTGGTTGCGTCCGCGCGCCGTCCCGACACCGAGACAAGGACACCGTCCCATGTTCGTCATGCTGACCGCGTTTGCTGCGCTGCTGCTTGGCTCCCCACTTGCCCCAGCCGGGGGGCCGGTGTCCGACCCGGCGGCGCTCGTTCCCGCGAACACGTTGCTGTACCTGGGGACGCCAAGCTTGCAGGCAGGTGCGCTGGCGGCGCGCAAGTCGGCCATGCGTCGCATCCTCGACGAGCCTGAGGTCAAGGCCTTCCTGCAGAAGCCCGTGAGCCAGGCGGACAAGGTGCTGGTCGAGCTGATCGAAAAGAGCGGCCTGCCGGCGGGTGCGCGGCCCAAGGTGACGCTGGCCGGGATGCTGGGCGGCGAGGACGGCGTGCCGATGGGGCGGTTCTTCGTGGCGCTGACGCACCTGACCCTGCCGTCGGGGGACGCGGATGGCGAGCCGGACGTGGGCCTGGTGCTGGGCCTCGAGATGCTGAACGAGGGCGACCTCGGCCTGGTGCGCGCGCTGTGGTCGATGATCGAGGAGCCCGAGACCAGCGTTACCCACGGCGCCGCGAGCTACCTGCTGAAGAAGCACGCGGATGGCCCGCCCGTGGCGCTGGCCTACGTGGGGCGGCTGGCCGTGCTGAGCCTCTCCGAGCGCGCGCTGCGCACGGTGCTGGACAACGCCGCCGCGGCGTCGGGCGGGACGCTGGCCGACAGCCCGGACTACAAGCAGATGGTCGCGCTGGGCGGCGGGCTGCGCGCCGACTCATCGACGTTCATCGTGCGGCCGGGCCAGATGAACGACATGCTGCGCCAACTGCTGGTCGTCGCGAGCATGAGCGAGCCGGACGAGGACATGCCCAGGAAACTGGGCGGCTTGCTCGACGAGTTCGGCCTGGGCTCCGTGAGCTGGGTGGGCAGCGAGAGCCATCGCGAGCCGGACGGGCGCGTGATCTCGACCCTGGGCGCGGCCATGGCGCCCACGCCCGCGGGGCTGATGGGCCAGCTGTGCGTCGAGAGCGGCCCGGTGGACCTCGGGATGCTCGCGGGCGTGCCGGGCAACTGCCTGTCGATGTCCTGCATGGGCATCGACTGGCTCGCGCCGCTGTACGACTTCGCGGTGCACGCGTTCCGCACGCTGGAGCCGGAGCAGGCCGAGGAGGTGCTGGGCATGGTCCAGTCCTTCATGGGCGAGTCCAGCCTGCGCGACGACGTGCTAGCCAACATGCACGGCATCATGCTGAGCTATGCGTTGCCGGGCGAGGGATTCCCGGGCCAGCCGGCGAGCATCTTGCGCGTGCCGCTGCGCGACGCCGGCCGCTTCACCCAGGCCATCGGCTCGATGGCCGCAGCGGTGAGCGCGGCCTTCCCCGACCAGATGAACGGTCTCAAGCTGGTGGAGAGCGAGCACGAGGGCCGCAAGCTGTTCGAGCTGGACATCTCGTCCTCGATGCTGGCCATGGCCATGATGCAGCCGGCCTTCGCCGTCGACGGCGACGCGCTGGTCGCGTGCCTGCAGTCGTCCAAGGCGCTGAAGACTGCGATCAACGGCGCGACGGGAACGGGCTCGCTGGCCGACAACTCCGAGTTGATGGGCTTCGCCAGGGGCCTCGCGGGGCAGGGCCAGCTGGTCGAGCTGAGCTTCAGCGACAACGCCAAGACCTTCGGCTCGATCTACGGGCAGCTGGCACCGGTGGTCAGCATGATGGCGGGGATGGTCGGCGACCTGCCGATCGACCTGGCGCTCATGCCCACCGAGCAGGCCATCGGCAAGCACCTGGGTTACAGCTACTCGGGCGGGTACAGCGCCGAAGCCGGCCTGTCGGTGCATCGCGGCGTGTCGGAGTTCGCGGTGGGGGACTTCGTGCCGCTGGCGCTGACGGCCGGCGTCGTGGGCCTGTCGATGGTCACCGGCGTGGGCGTGGCGGAAGAGGCGGCGCCGGAGGTCTCGCCGGGGGAGCGCGTGCAGGCCGACCTGCAGCAGCTCAGCGCGGCGATGACGGTGTACAAGATCAGCCAGGGCGCCTATCCGCGCGAGCTGGGCCAGCTGGTGACGCCGCTGCCGGACTACGAGGAGGGTTGCCTCGGCAAGCCCGAGCTGCCGCGCGACCCGTGGGGCAACGGCTACCTGTTCCGCCTGAACGAGAAGAAGAAGCCGTTCCTGTGGTCCGCGGGACCCAACGGCGCGGACGAGGGCGGGACGGGCGACGACATCGCCAAGAAGTGACGGCGTGCTGCGTACGATGGGCCGCGTGAGCGGTCCGGCGCGCGACACGTCCCTCCGCGACGAGCTGAAGATCCGCGCCGCGGCCGGCGCGGCGGCGCTGGTCCATGGGCTGCTCACGCGCACGTACCGCTGGCGCGTGGTCGGCCGACCGCATCAGGCGCGCCGCGACGCGGGCGAGGCGACGCGCTGCGTCTACTCCGTCTGGCACGGCCACATCTGGATCCTGGTGCGCGCCCTGCGCGGCCAGGAGCTGCGCGTGATGGTCAGCGAGCACCGCGACGGCGAGGTCATCACGCGCGTGCTGCAGCGCCTGGGCTTCGCGACCGCGCGCGGCAGCAGCACGCGCGGCGGCGCGCGGGCGCTGCTCGAGCTGGCGCGCGTGGGACGCGAGGGGCCGGGCGACCTGCTGCTGACGGTGGACGGGCCGCGCGGGCCGGCGGGCGAGGTCAAGCAGGGCGTGGTGTTCGCCGCCAGCCGCACGGGGCTGCCGGTGGTGCCGGTGGGCGTGGCGGCCGACGGTGCGTGGCGGGCGGGAAGCTGGGACCGGCACCTCGTGCCGCGGCCGTTCAGCCGCGTGGCCGTGGCCTACGGAGACGGAATCCTGGTGCCGCAGGACGCGGGCCGAGAGGAACTGGCCGCGCGCTGGGTGCCGGCCGTGGCCGAGGGCATGCGGCTCGCCGAGGAGCGCGCGCGCAACGCGCTGGCGGCCGGGTGAGGCCGGCGGCCGTGCGCGCGTGCGCGGCCGTGCGCGACGGTCTGCTACGATAGCCGCCCGCGCGCGCCCGCACCGCGCCGGGCCGGCGGACGGGGCCGCGGAGGATCCGCCTTGACCACCAGGCCTGTCGCCTCGCTTTCGCTCGCCGGCCGAGACCTCATCTCCATGCGCGACTTCTCGCGCGAGGAGCTGCTGGCGTTCCTTGACGAGGCCGCGCAGTTCGAGGGCTACGACCAGCCGATCCTGCGCGGCAAGGTCATGGGATCGCTGTTCTTCGAGCCCAGCACGCGCACCAACCTGTCGTTCAGCAGCGCCGTGCAGCGCCTGGGCGGCGCGGTGGTGGGCTTCGCCGACGCCAAGGTGTCCAGCACCGCCAAGGGCGAGTCGCTGGTGGACACGATCCGCGTGGTCGAGAACTACTGCGACGTGATCCTCATCCGCCATCCGCTCGAGGGCGCGGCGCGGCTGGCGGCCGAGAGCACCGAGCTGCCGGTGATCAACGCCGGCGACGGCACCAACCAGCACCCCAGCCAGACGCTGCTGGACCTGTACACCATCCGCGCCCGGCGCGGCCGGCTGGACAACCTGAAGATCGCCTTCGTGGGCGACCTGAAGTACAGCCGCACGGTGCACTCGCTGATCGAGACGCTCACGCACTTCGACAACGAGATCTTCCTGATCTCGCCGCCCACGCTGCGCATGCCGCCCGAGTTCATCGAGGAACTGGACGCGCGCGGCACGGCCTGGCGCGAGGACGAGGACTTCTTCGCGGTGGCCAGCGACGTGGACATCCTGTACACGACGCGCATCCAGCAGGAGCGCTTCCCCGACCCGGTCGAGTACGAAAAGGTCAAGAACGCCTACCGCATCGACCGCGCCAGCATCGAGCGCATCGGCGGCAACGTGACCGTGATGCACCCGCTCCCGCGCCTGAACGAGATCAGCCGCGACCTCGACGACTACCCCGGCTCGGCTTACTTCGACCAGGCGCGCAACGGCGTGACCGTGCGCAAGGCGGTGCTGTCCATGCTGCTGGGGGTGCCGCGCACATGACGGACGCGACGGAGAAGGCCGCCGAGCGCCGGCCGGACGGGGCGCCCGAGTCGCTGATCAAGGTCTCGGCGCTGCGCGAGGGCACGGTCATCGACCATCTCGTGGCCGGCACGGCGCTCAAGGTGCTGTCGGTGCTGGGCATGCGCTTCGACGGCGCGGTGATGGTCGGGCTCAACCTGGACAGCCGCAAGGCCGGCCGCAAGGACATCATCAAGATCGAGCGGCGCGAGCTGACGCCGGCCGAGGTCGCGCGCATCGCGCTCATCTCGCCGCGCGCCACGTTCTCGATCATTCGCGACTTCAAGGTCGTGCGCAAGTTCACGCCCGAGTTGCCCGAGCTGGTCGAGGGCCTGATCCGCTGCCCCAACCCGTCGTGCATCAGCAACGCCAGCTGGGTGTCCAGCAAGTTCACGGTGCTGCGCGCGGATCCGCTGCGCGTGCGCTGCCACTACTGCGAGCGCAGCCTGAAGAAGGAAGAGATCGAGCTCTTGTGAGGCCGGCGTGAGGACCCGCGAAGGCGTCAGCATCGACGGCTACGACCTGCGGGCCGAGAACGGGCGCCTGGCCTTCCCCGACGTCGTGGTGGCCGGCCGGCGCCTCAACCGCGGCACGGCGCGCGTGTCGCCCGAGGGCACGCCGCACGACCCGGGCGCCGCGGTGCGCGCCGCGCACGAGGCGCGCATCATGCCCAACACGCTGGGCCCCGACAGCCCGGTGGTCGACCTGTCGTGGCCGGCCACGGGCCTGTTCGTGTCCTCGCCGGCGGGCGTGTACCTGGACCTGTACCAGGGCGTGGCGCAGAAGCTGGTGGACGAGCACCACCCGGCGCTGCAGGCCGCGGCGCGCGCGCTGCAGGACGCGGGCCTGCTGCTGCGGCGCGAGATCAACACCGACGACTTCCTCGCGCTGGGCACGCCGCTGCCGGGCGTGCACCTGCCGCAGGACCTGGCGGAGCTGGCTTGCTCTCTGGTCGAGCGCGCCTTCCCGGCCATGGGCCGCACGTGCGTGTTCCTCAGCAACAGCGGCGCGGAGGCCGGCGAGGCCGCCATCAAGCTGGCGCAGTTGCACGCCTACCGGCGCTTCCTGCGCCGGCACGGCGCGGGCGCGTGGGAGCGGCTGATGCGCGACCTCGGCATCCCGCGCGTGACCGCCTTCGACGCCGACCCGGGCGGCCCCGACGAGCCGTTGTGGCAGGACTACCCGCTGTTCCTGCTCGGCTGCGAGGGCGCCTTCCACGGGCGCACGCTGGGCGTGCTCAACCTGACCTGGAGCCGCAAGTCGCACCACATCGGCTACGGCAAGCTGCGCTGGGTCAAGCACCTGCCCTTCAACGGCCGCGTGGCGGACCTGACGGAGCTGCTGGACACGCGGCCGATCACGCAACTGCTGGACGCGCCGGGCGGCGTGCGCGAGGTGCTCGCCGCGGGCCGCGTGCCGGTGGACCTGTGCGCGCTGCTGGCGGTCGAGTGCGTGCAGGGCGAGGGCGGCTACCGCATCGCCGACCGCGCCTGGCTGGACGCGCTGGCGGACGCCTGCCGCGCGCACGGCATCCTGCTGGGAGTGGACGAGGTCCAGACCCTCGCGCGCACCGGCGAGCTGTTCGCGGCCGAGCACTACGGCTTCGCGCCCGACATCCTGTGGACCAGCAAGGCCGCCGTCGTCGGCCTGACCGTCGCGCGCGACGAGCTCGTGCGCGACACGCACGTCGGCTGGCACAGCAACACCTTCGGCGGCGGCAAGCTGTTCGACGTCAACCTGGCGCACGCCGTGCTGGACACCGTGGCCAACGGCCGCGAGGCGCTGTTCGAGGGCCGAGGCTGCCTGGAGAACAGCCGCATCAAGGGCGAGTACGTGCGGCTGCGCCTGGCCGACCTGTCGGCGCGGCACCCGGACGTGTTGCCCGAGTTCTCGGGCCTCGGGGGCATGTGGGGCCTGACCGTGCGCTGGCGCGAGGAGCTGATCCGCAGGGGCTGGCGCCTGGGCGCCAAGCTGCTGGGCTGCGGGCGCAAGGGCGAACTGTCGCGCCTGCGCATCGTGCTGCCGGCCGACGTGCTGACGCGCGAGGTGGACGAGATGGCCGACGTGCTCGACCGCGTGCTGGGCGCGGTCGGACGGGCGCACGGCGAGGAGTAGCCGCGCCGCGGGCGCGGCGCCGCGGATCAGCCGCCGACGGGCTGGCCGTTCACCTTGAGGTTGGCGGCGGTGATCGTCTGCGTCATCGGGCCCTGCTTGATCGAGATGGTCCCGAGCAGGACGATCTCGCCGACGTTGATGTAGGTGAACGTCGTGTCGCCCGGCATCTTCACCGGGCCCATGGGCGTCTCGGCCGTCGTGTCGCTGTGCTGGCTGGCGGCGATGCGGACATCGCGTCCCTCGGCCACCGGACGCCAGACGAAGGACTGGTTGATGCGCAGCGACATGCCCTGCATCTCCTGCACGGTCAGCATGCGCTGGAGCAGGCCGTCGTCGTCGAAGTAGAGCGCCTGCTCCTTGACGCCCTGCGCGGCGGCCTGCTCGTTCCTGAAGCCGACCTTGACCAGGCCGTCCTCGATGCCGTTCATGAAGGCGATGCCGCCGTCGAGCATGGGGGTGATGGGCTTGTTGAGCATGGCGCCCACCATCTGCGAGCCCATCATCTGGCCGATGCCCTGCGCGTCGGAGGCGGGCACGGGCGAGCCCTCGACGGTCGTGACGGACACGGCGACGCCGGCGGTGGTGGACCAGGTCACGTGGGCGGAGCCCAGGTGACCCGCCTGCGGGTGGTCGAGCGGCACGTCGAACTCCAGGCTGGAGAGGCCGGCGGCCTGCGGGTCGTACAGGAGCGCCTCGGCGTCCAGCAGGAACTGGCGCACGCTCTCGGACGTCTCGGTCGGAAGGACCGGCGCGGCGGGCTCCGCCTGCGCGGGCGCAGCGGCGGGCGCGTCCTGCAGCGGAAGGAGGGCCAAGGAAAGCAGCAGGCTGGTGAGCATGGGGGCGCTCGGCTTGGGGCGGCGGAGAAAGGCGGGCATCCTACAGCAGCGACGCAAGCGGCCGCCACGCGGGACGTGTCCGGCGCGTGGCGCGGCCGCGCTGGCGGCGCGCGGAAGGCGCTGCGCAGGATGCAGGGGACCGCCCTCCGTGGCGCTAGAATGGCGCCTCGCCCCGTCCGGACGCGCGCCTGCATGTGCGGCTTCATCGGCATCCTCGGCCCCCTCGGGACCGAGATCTTCCCGCAGCTCTACTCCGGGCTGCTGGCCATCCAGCATCGTGGCCAGGACGCCGCGGGCGCGCTGACCTTCAACGGCCGCTTCCACCTGCACAAGGCGCGCGGCCTGGTGCGCGAGGTCTTCGGCGAGGCCGAGGCCCAGCGGCTCAAGGGCCACATGGGCATCGCGCACGTGCGCTATCCGACGGTGGGCGCGGGCGGCGTGGAGGACAGCCAGCCGTTCAGCATCGCCTACCCGTTCGGCATCGGCATGGCGCACAACGGCAACGTGACCAACTTCGACGAGATCCGGCGGCACCTCGAGGGCGGCTCGCACTGGCACGTCAACAGCAGCTGCGACCTCGAAGGCATCCTGGCCGTCTTCGGCGACGAACTGGCCCGGCAGCAGGTGGGCAAGCTGCAGGCCGAGCACGTGTTCAAGGCGGTCGAGGGCGTGTTCCAGCGCGTCAAGGGCGCGTACTCGGTGGTGGGGCTGATCGCGGGCGAGGGCCTGTACGCCTTCCGCGACCCGTACGGCATCAAGCCCATCGTCATGGGCTCGCGCACCGACGAGCGCGGGCGGCGCTCGTGGTGCGTGGCCAGCGAGTCGGTGCTGCTCGACATCCTGGACTTCCACGACACCCAGGACATCCAGCCGGGCGAGTGCGTGTTCATCGACCAGCAGGGCGAGGTGCACCGCAAGGTCCTCGCGCACAAGCCGCACAGCCCGTGCCTGTTCGAGTGGGTCTACTTCGCACGGCCGGACTCGTTCCTGGACCGCGTCTCGGTCTACAAGACGCGCCTGCGCCTGGGCGAGGCCATGGCCGACATCTGGCGCGCCACGGGCTGGCACGCGGACGTGATCATCCCGGTGCCCGAGTCGGCGGTCACCTCGGCCATGGCGCTGTCGCGCGCGCTGGACATGAAGTACCGCGAGGGCCTGGTCAAGAACCGCTACATCGGGCGCACGTTCATCATGGCCTCCAACCGCCAGCGCCAGTCGTCCATCCGCAACAAGCTCAACACCATCCGGCTCGAGTTCGAGGGCAAGGACGTGCTGCTGGTGGACGACTCGATCGTGCGCGGCAACACCAGCCGCCAGATCGTCGAGATGGCCCGGCGCGCCGGCGCGCGCAAGGTCTACTTCGCCTCCGTGTCGCCGCCGCTGCGCCACCCGTGCATCTACGGCATCGACATGTCCACCAAGAACGAGTTCATCGCCAAGGACCGCACGGTGGCGCAGATCGCCGAGGAGATCGGCGCGGACGGCGTCGTGTACCAGACCCTGGAAAACCTGGTGGGCGCGGTGCGCGAGGGCAACCCCGAGTTGACCAGCACCTGCAATGCCTGCTTCTCGGGCATCTACCCCACGGGTGACGTGACGGACGAGCAGCTCTCGCGCATCGAGGCCGAGCGGCTGCTGCCGCGCTGAGCGTCTGCTCCGGAAGGGCAGGAAACGGCCCGTCTTGGGGCCATCCCGTGGCGACGGCACGCGCCGGCTTGCCTCGGAGCGCTGACGGCCTAGAATTAGCCCCACGCTCCGGGCTCCCGCCCGGGGATATCCGCGGGCAGGAGGCGCCCGCGGGCCGACAGGGCGCCTCCACGGAGACCGGACGATGAAGAGCACGATGTTGTCGTTGCTGAAGTTCAGCTGCGACAACCCCAAGTGCCTGTTCGAGTGCTGGATCAACCGCAACAACAACATGCTGATCCATTACAACGCCGACATGTCGGCGCTGCTCGACTGGCCGTGCCCGGAGTGCAAGGCCGGCCACCTGCGCTATGCCCCGGCCAACGCGCGCTACGAGTTCGAGCTGCGCAAGAAGCCCAAGCAGGACCAGGCTGCGGCAGGCCCGGCCGCGGGGGAGGCGGGCTCGGGGACCGAGTAGGCGGGGCGCTACTCCATCGCCTGGGCGGCGGCCCCGGCCGCGTGCACCATCTGGCGCGGGGCCGGGATGCTGGCGGCGGCCTCCCGGCCGAAGCGGAAGGTCACGCTGATCTCGCCCAGGTCGAAGACGTCGGTCAGGCCCTCGGCGGACTCGAGCCGCCGGTGGATCTGCGGTCGCAGCGAGTAGTTGATGTGGCGGCCGTCGCGACGGCTGCGGACGATGGCCGCCGAGCGCAGGATGGCCAGGTGGTGGGACACCTTGGGCTGGTCGATGGCCAGCCGCTCCACCAGGTCCGAGACGCAATGCTCGCCAGTGGCGAGGATCTCCAGGATCCGGATGCGGTTGGCGTCGCACAGCGCCTTGAGGCTGCGCGAGATCTTCGAAACCTCGACTGCGGTCTGCATCGGACCCCTCTCCAACCACTGGGGGAGCGGGCCTGCCGCTGCCCGCGGCCGGCCCGCCATGAGCCGTCGCGACATTATGCGCAGCTTGCCAACAGACCCAACGACCTTTTTTGATGGTCGTGGCGGGGTCGATTCCGCGGCCCGACCGGTCGATCCCGGCCCGGGCGGGGTCAAGCCGGCCGGGCTGGCGCGCCGAGGAGAGCTGGCGCGGCCGCCCGGACCCGGCGGCTATGATCCTCCGCCTTTCGCCGCGCCAGAGTCCCCGCCCGGAGCCGCCTCGCCGTGACCCAGCCCGACGCCCCGGCCCGCGGGCCCGTGGTCATCGTCGGGGCCGGCATGGCCGGCCTCGGGGCCGCCGCCACCCTGCGCCGGGCCGGGCGGGAGGTCGTGGTCCTGGAGCGCCTGGACGTGGTGGGGGGGCTGGCCCGGTCGGTGGAGTATGACGGCCACGTCTTCGATGTCGGGCCGCACTACTTCTTCCTGGACGTCTCCGAGGAGGTCAACGCGCTGGTCCGGTCCTGCGTGCGCCCGGAGGAGTGGCGCCCGATCGACTTCCGCATCAACGCGCTCATCGGCCGCTCCGACGTGCCTTGGCCGCCCAGCGCCAGCGCCGCCTTCAAGCTGCCGCCCTCGGGCATCTGGGCCTTCCTGCGCTCGGCTATCAAGCAGGACTTCCCGCCCACGCACGTGGCGCGCGACTTCCTCAAGCACTGCTACGGCGAGACGATGTACCGCATCTTCCTCGGGCCGTACCTGCGCAAGAAGGTGCCGCCCAGCGGCGGCGCGGAGCGCCTGCACCGCGACTGGTGGAACCAGACCGCGCGCACGATCCACAACGTGCCGGACGTGAAGCGCGACAAGATCCTGCAGACCGAGCCGGCGCTGGTGCAGAAGTACCTGGCGCGCTACCCGCAGCCGCCGCCCGACCCGGCGCAGGCGGCGGCCGCGGCGGCGAAGAAGCCCGGCGGCCCGCGCGTGCTGCGCATCGCCCAAGGCCTGCTGCGCACGGTCTTCGTCAAGAAGTACAAGCAGGTGCTCTACCCGCCGCGCGGCGTGGGCGTGATCTGCGAGCGCGTGGCCGAGGACTTCGTGCGCGCCGGCGGGCGGCTGGTGCTGCGCGCCAGCAACGTCGAGCTGCAGGCGCAGGACGGGCGCATCACGCGCGTCAGCTGGGACGGCGGCGAGGTGCGCGACCCCGAGCTGGTGGTCTGGACCGGTTCGATCCACCGCCTGTGCCAGCTGACCGGCATCCCGCGCGAGGACCTGCCCTTCATGACCATCCTGCTGGCGCTGCTGAAGCTGCGCCGGCCGCTGCGGGCGGGCGTCGACCTGTACACCTACGTCGCGGATCCGGACGTGGTCTTCAACCGCGTCTACTACCCCAACCGCTCGGTCGGCGGCCTGTGCCCGCCGGGCAAGGACAGCGTGTGCGTCGAGATCACGCCCGACGACGAGCGCGATGCGGCCGACCCCGAGCGCCTGAACGAGCGCATCCGCGCCGGGCTGAAGAAGCTGAAGGTCTGCGAGCCCGGCGACATCGAAGGCATCCGCTACATGTTCGTGCCCGACTCGTACCCCGTGTACCCGCTGGACTACCGCGAGAAGCTCGAGCGCGTGTGGTCGCGGCTGGACCGCATCTCCAACCTGCGCTCGATCGGGCGCAGCGGGCAGTTCTGGTACAACAACATGGCGCGCTCGATGCGCGCCGGCATCGAGACGGCCCGGGACCACCTGGGGACGTTCAAGGCGTGACCCCTCCGGCGCCGCGCGGGCGAGCATGACCGAGAACATCCTCATGGTCAGCGCCGACCGCGCCGTGGTCGCGGGCGAAAAGGGGCCGTTCTTCTACATGCTCGAGTCCTTCGCGCGGCACTGGGAGCGCGTGGACGTCATCGGCATGCGGCCCGCGCGCACGGTTTCCGCGCAGCCCTTCGCCAACGTGCACCTGCACCACCCGGCGACGGGCAAGCTGGCGCAGGCGGGCTTCATCGCGCGCACCGGGCGTCGGCTGTGCGCCGAGCGGCGCTACGCGGTGCTGACCAGCCACGACTACAACCCCTTCTACAACGGCCTCGGTGCCTGGCGCATCGCGCGCGCGACCGGCACGCCGTGGGTCAGCGAGCTGCACCACGTCCCCGGCCACCCGCTGGCCGCCGGCCTGCGCGAGCGCATCGACCGCCGGGCCACGCGTTGCTGGGCGCGCTGGGCCACCACGCGCGTGGCCGGCTTCCGCGTGGTCAACGCCAGCGAGCTGCCCGCGCTGCTCACCGGCTGGGGCGTGCCGCGCGAGAAGGTGCACGTGCTGCCGTCGCTGTACCTGGACCTGGACACCTTCGTCCCCGGCGGCCCGGCCGAGGGCCGCACGGACCTGCTCATGGTGGGGCGGCTGGTGCCGAGCAAGGGCGTTGCGCAGGTGATCGAGGCCGTGGCGCGCCTGCAACGGCGCGGGCTGCGCTGCACGCTGCGCCTGATCGGCCGCGGCCCGGAGCGCGCTCGGCTGGAGGCGCTGGCCGCGCGGCTCTGCGTGCGCGAGTCGCTGACCTTCACCGACTGGCTGCCGGACGCGGCCGCGCTGGCGGCGGCCTACCGCGGCGCGCGCGCGCTGGTCGTGGCCAGCACCAGCGAGGGCGGCCCGCGCGTGGCCGCGGAGGCCATGGCCTGCGGCACGCCGGTGGTGGGGACGCGCGTCGGCATCCTGCCCGACCTGCTGCAGGACGGCCGCAACGGAGTGCTCTACGACGGCACGACCGGCGAGCTGACGCTGCGCCTGCAGCGCCTGCTGACCGACGCGCGCCAGGCGGCCGCGCTGCGCGCCGCGCTTCCGGGCGACCTGTCGGCCTACGGCCGCGAGGCGGTCATCGCGCGGCTGGCGGAGGGCCTGAAGCGCCTGGGGGCGGAGGCCGCGTCACGCGCGCCTTGAGCGCGGGCGGCTCCACGGTCGCGCCCAGCGGCGAGCTGCACTCGAAGTCCCTGCCGTCGAGGGCCAGACACAGCACGCCGGCGCGCACCGCCAGCGACAGCTCACGCACCTTCTCGAAGCCCGGCCGGATGGCCGCGTCGGAGAGCAGTGTGATGACCAGGCGCTCGAGGTTGCGCTCGATGTGCCGCGCGCCGAGGCGCGGGTCGTAGCCGGTGGTGGCCAGCAGCTCGGCCACGGCCTTGTCGCAGGCAAGCTTCTTGCCGCGCTGCTTCCAGCGCGCGGTCTCCAGCTCCAGCAGCCGGCGCGTGATGCGCAGCATGTCGTCGGGCTCGAGCACGCGGAAGGGCACGATCTCGTCGATGCGGTTGACGAACTCGGCCGGCAGCACGCGCAGCAGGTGGTCCTGCACGGCATCGCGCCCGGGACCGGTCGGGTCGCGGCGCTCGCCGCCGAAGCCCACCGGGCGGTTGCCCTCCAGCGCGTACAGCTCGCGCCCGATGTTGCTGGTCATGACGATGACCGTGTCCGAGAAGTCGATCGTGCGGCCCTTGCTGTCGGTCAGGCGGCCGTCGTCGAAGACCTGCAGGAACAGGTTGAGCACCTGCGGGTGGGCCTTTTCGATCTCGTCCAGCAGCACCACGCCGTGGCCCATGCGCGCGACCGGTCCGCTCAGCGCGCCCTCCTCGCCGAAACCCACGTAGCCCGGGGGCGCGCCGATGATGCGCGCGACGCTGTGCGGCTCCATGTACTCGGACATGTCCAGGCGCACCAGGCGCTGCTCGTCGTCGTAGAGCGCGCGCGCCAGCGCGCGGGCCAGCTCGGTCTTGCCCACGCCGGAGGGGCCGAGGAACAGGAACACGCCGTCGGGGCGGTTGGGCTTGCGGTCGAGCCCCAGCTTGGCCAGGCGCACGCGGCGCGCGAGCAGGCCGGCGGCCAGCGGCTGGCCCAGCACCTGTCCGTTGAGCGCGTCCTCCAGGTGCGCCAGGCGCTTGCGCTCGAAGGACTTGCCGCGCTGCGGCAGGCCCTCGCTGGCGGCCTCCTCGACGTGGGCCGGGCCCACCTGCGCATCTCCGCGGCTGCGGGCCAGCGCGGCCGCCTCGTCCAGCAGCCGCAGCGAGCTGCCGGGCGGCAGGTAGTCGGAGTCGGGGTCGCCCAGCGTGCGCGCCACGGCCGCCTCGACGGCGTCGTCCAGGATCTTGACGTGCGCGTGCTGCTCGAGGCGCGGGCGCGACTGCTTCAGCACCTGCTGCAGCGCCGCCTCGTCCAGCACGTTGAGGTGCCGCACCGTGACCTCGCCGCTGAAGAACGGGTCGGCGGAAAAGGTCTTCTCGTGCTCGGCCGCGTCCACGGTGAACAGCGCGCGCAGCGTGCCGCGCTTGACGTTGATCTTGAGCGTGTCGATCACGTCGCTGGTCATGGGGAAGCCCTGCTTGGCCACCAGCATGTGCAGGTCGTCCACCACCAGCACCGCGTTGCGGTCCTGCGCGAAGCGCGCCAGGACGCGGTCGAGCAGCTCGTGCATGTCCTGGCCGCGGTGGCTCTGCGCCACCAGGTCCAGGATGCGCAGCTGGAGGAAGGTCAGGCCCGCCAGCGCCGGCAGCGCGCGCGTGCTGGCGGCGCGCGCCAGGCCGCGCACGAAGGCGGTCTTGCCCACGCCCGGCGCGCCCACCAGCAGCATCACCGGCGCGTGGAAGCGCAGGAGCACGCGCGAGACCTGGTCCAGCAGCGTCTGGCGGCCCACCAGCGGCAGGTCGCCCCGTGTGTCGGCGCACAGGTCCAGCACCAGCGGCGCGGCCTCGGCCTCGGCGGCGTCGGGCGCGTCCGCGGCCGGCTCGCTCTCGTCGCCCCCGTCGGCGTCCAGGGACAGCGTGTCCGGCGGGCGCAGCTCGGACTCGGCGCCCTGCGCCAGGCGCAGGGCGCCCTGGATGCGCGGGCCGCCGCCCTGCATGACCTCGTGCAGCAGGGACTGCGCGTCCGTGCCCTTGCGCAGGCGCTCGAAGATCTCGGCCAGCGCCGGCTGCAGCCAGACCGCCTCGGCCTCGGCGCGCGCCGCGGGTCGGCGGAAGTCGTCGCTCTGGTCGTGCAGCAGGTCCAGCAGCGCCTCGCGAAAGGCGGCCAGGCTGGGCACCAGGCGCGCCATCGACGGCACGCCGTTCTCGGCGCCCACCACCAGCAGGTGCTCGGGCCCCAGGACGTTGTGGCCCAGGCGCCGGCCTACGTCCAGCACCGCGCCCAGCATCTCGCGCAGGCTGGCGGGCCAGGCCTTGGTGTCCAGGCGCCGGAGGTCGACGGGAGGCTTGTCAGGCACGTTCGCTCCAGCGGTGGCCGCCGAACTCGGCGATGAGCTGTTCGTCGAGGTGGTCGGCATGGTGCGCGATGGACGCCAGCACGGCGCGGAACTGCTCCCAGTCCAGCGACTCGCCCAGCAGGTTGTGCTCGATCCACACGCCGTCGTCCAGCACGTAGAACTTGCCGAAGATGGTGGTGTTGTTCAGCTCGGAGAGCCGGGACAGCAGCTCGGGGCCGGTCTTCACGCCCAGCACGATGGGCGCGATGACGCGCAGCAGCGTGCGGCCGCGCGTCCAGGCGATGGGGTGCACGACCAGCCGCGTGCTGCGGTAGGGCACCTCGAAGCGGTCGCCCGCGGGCACGAACTCGCTCACCGCGCGGCGCAGGAATTGCTCGGTCTTGGCGCGCAGGGCGGCGAGTTCGGGGCTCTCTTCCATGGCGCCTCGCGGGAGGGGGCGCATTCTAGCCACGCCCCCGGCCGGGGTGTCGAGGCCGTGCGGCCGGGCGTCAGCGCCGGCGCACGACGAGGTGGTCGGGCAGCTCGTTGGCGTCGTCGGCGGCGCGCGGGAAGTGCGCGGCCAGCACGTCGCCGCAGGCCTGCACGCCGGCGCACAGGCCGGCCGCCAGGTCGCCGCGCGCGGCGCCGTCCAGCACCGCCTGCGTGGCGGCGGCCCAGCACGCCGCGTCCACCTGCCCGTGGATGGCCGCGTCGGCCAGCACCACGACGCGGTGCTCGAACAGGCTGGCGCACAGGAGCACGCCGGTGCGGCCGGCGGTGCGCTGCAGTCCCGCGCGCTGGAACTCCAGCAGCGCCTGCTCGTGGACCAGCTCGGTCGCGCGCGCCTCGCGCACGAAGAGCCGCTGCACGTCAGGCAGCGCGCGCGCCAGCAGCCAGCCGGCCGCGCCCAGCAGCAGTTGCGCCGCCAGCACCAGCTCGGGCCGCTGCCACGGCAGCTCCGCCACCAGCAGAGCGGTGCCCAGCAGCATGGCCGCGAGGGCCGCGAGCCAGCGCGCGTCGGGGTGCTCGTCGCTGCGCTCGAGGACCACGACCGTGAGCTCGCCGCTGGTGCGCCGCTCGGCCGCGGCCAGCGCGTCACGCACGGCCTGCGCCGCCGCCGGCCGCAGCGCGCCGTCCGCCGCGTAGCGGCCACGGCGCAGCAGCGCGCGCAGCACGAGCGCTGCGGCGAGCGCCGCGAGCAGCAGCGGGCCCCAGCGCGCAGCCGCGACGAGCCACGCGGGCCAGGCGGCGTCCCAGGCACCGTGCGCGCCGGATTGCAGCAGGAGCGTCACCATCGCCCGGAGGCGCCTCCGCCGCCAAAGCCGCCGCCGCCGCCGAATCCGCCGAAGCTGCGGCCGCCGGAACCTCCGGCGCCGAAGCCGCCTCCGAGGCTTCCCAGGCCGCCGAGCCCGCCCAGGCCACCGAGTCCGCCGTGCCTGCCGAGCAGGATGGCGGCGGGGAGGCCCAGCGGGAACGGAAAGGCCGAGGACCGCCCGCGCCGCCCGCGGCCGCGCAGCGCGAAGAACAGGATCAGCAGGACCAGCAGCACCGGCATGACCGACGCCGCCACGTCGTCCACCGGCGGCTGGCGCGGGATCTCGCCGTAGTCGCCGCCGGCCGCAGCATGCAGGGTCCGCAGCCCCTCGGCCAGGCCGCCGGCCAGGTCGCCGTCGCGCAGGTGGGGCACGATGACGTGGTCGATGATGCGGCCGCAGACCAGGTCGGTCAGCTCGCCCTCGAGTCCGCGGCCGACCTCGATGCGCAGCTCGCGCTCCTCGAGCGCCAGCAGCAGCAGGGCGCCGTCGTTCACGTCCACGCGACCCAGCTTCCAGGCGCGGCCGACCTCGCGCGCGGCGTCCTCGATCGGCCGGCCTTTCAGCGACGTCACGATCAGCACCGCGACGTCGTGCCCGCTGCCGGCCTGGTAGCGCGCCGCCAGCGTCTCCAGCTCGGTGCGCGCGCCCTCGTCCAGCTCGCCGGACAGGTCGGTGATCCAGGCCGCGCCGCGCGCCGGGACGCCCAGCTCGGCCAGCACGTCGACCTGCGCGCCGGCGGCCGGCGCGAGCGCTGCCAGGGCGCCCGCCAGCATCGGGGCCAGGGTGGGCCGGGCGGTCAACTCACTTGTCGCCGAAGTCGACCTTGGGCGTGACGCGCTCCTCGGCCAGCGTGGGCAGCTCCGTCGCGCGCTCGAAGTGGAACATCCCGGCCAGCAGGTTGGCGGGGAACTTGCGGATCGCGGCGTTGTAGTCCTTGGCCACCCGCAGGTAGTCCACGCGCGCGACGTTGATGCGGTTCTCGGTGCCTTCGAGCTGGTGCTGCAGGTCGCTGAAGTTGCCCGTGGCGCGCAGCTCGGGGTAGTTCTCGGTCACGACCAGCAGGCGCGCGAGCGCGGAGCCCAGCGACTGCTGCGCCGACAGGTAGGCCTGCAGCTCGGGGCCCTCGGTGGGCAGGCCGGCGGGCAGCGTGGCGCGGCCGACGGACGCGCGCGCCTCGGTCACGGCCGTGAGCGTGGACTTCTCGAAGCCCGCGACGCCCGCGACCGTGGCCACCAGGTTGGGCACGAGGTCGAAGCGGCGCTTGTACTCGCTGTCGATCCCGGCGAAGTACTGGCGCGTCCCCTCCTGCCTTTCCACCAGGCCGTTGTACTGGCCGATGGTCATGGCCACGAGCACCAGCAGCACGAGGCCCAGCCCGAGGCCGACGAGGCAGCCCTTGCCGATGGCGCCGGATTCCGGCGTGGTGGGCCTGCGGCGGGGCTCGTGTTCGTGGCGGTCGGTGGTCATGGCGTGGTCTCCCTCTGGCGCGCCGGGCGGCGCGCGGCGCCTCCTTGGGTCGGACGGCAGCCAGATTGCACCACGCGCGGCGCGGCCGGGGCCAGCGGCGCGCGCGGGGCAGGGTCCCCGGGTCGGCCGCGTGCCTACCGCAGGAAGGCGGCCTCGAGCTGCGCCACGCCGGCGTCGTAGGCCGCGCCGGCGGCGGCCCAGTCCACCTCGGCCAGCGCCACGCGCGAGACGTCCAGCACGTGCGGCGGGCGCGGCACGGAGGCGCGCAGCGGGATCTGCGCCGACCGGCCCTGCGCCAGCAGCGCCTCGACCTCCTCCGAGAGCAGGAAGTCGATCAGCCGTCGGCCGGCGTCCGGGTGCGGCGCGCCCTGCACCAGCGCCACGCTGTTGGGGATCAGCACCAGGCCGTCCTCGCCCGCACGCTGGTCGGGCACGACCATGACGACCGGGTAGCTTTCGTCGATGGCCACCTGGCAGTCGTCGGTGTCGGTCCAGCCGAAGGCCAGCTGGCCGTCGCGCACGAGGCGCATGACGTGCGCGTTGCCGCTGGCGAAGCTGACGCCGTTGGCGCGCAGCGCGTCGAAGCGCTGCAGCACGGCCGGCAGCCCCAGGCGCGCGATCCAGAAGGCGGCGTGGGCGGCGGTGGTGCCGGTGAGCGGGGCGGCCATGCCGCAGGCGCCGGCGTTGGCGGGGTCGAGGAAGTCGGCCAGGCCCGCCGGGCGCGCGGCCGCGTCAGGCCGCAGCGCGGTGTTGACGATCAGCACGCGACCGCGCGCGGCGAAGCCGCACCACAGGTCGCCGGGGTCGCGGAAGCGCGCCGGGATGCCCTCGGCCGCGGGCGAGCGGTACGGCTGCAGCAGGCCGCCGCGCGCCAGCACGGTGGTCTGCACGACCTCGTTGTTCCAGAAGACGTCGCCGATCGGGCGCCCGGCCTCCGCCTGCAGTCGCCGGCGCAGGCCCACGGACTTGTTGGCTTCCACGTCGTAGTAGGCCTGCACCGACAGGCCAGTGCGCTGCTCGAAGTCGCGCACGACGGGCTCGGCGAAGGACTGGTCCAGGGCGCAGTAGAGCACGACGTCCGGCTCGCGCCCGCAGGCGCAGAGCAGGAGCAGCAACGAGGCGGCGACGTGGCGCATGGCGGGAGTCCCCGGGGGGAGCCGTCCAGCCTAGAAACGCCGAAACCCCGGCGCACGGACGCGCGCCGGGGCTCCCGCGGACGACCTGCGCACGCTCACTCCGAGTGGCTGCTCTGCCGCTCGTCGTTCAGGCGCATCTTGACCGCCACGCGCGTGGCGCGCTGGCCGAAGATGGTGGTGAACACCCGGATGAAGCCCTTGACGATGACGCGGCCGAGGAAGTCCACGGCGCTCCAGGTCTTGAAGCCCTTCCTGCCCTGGATCGCGTAATACATGCTGTTCTGCTCGGTCACGAGCCACTCGCTGTAGAGCATGTACATCACGAGGAAGGGCTTCTGGGCCCACTTCCAGCGGATGGCGCGGCGCGCGAAGGGCAGCAGCCACGGGTAGCGCACCAGGATCGGGAACCACTTGTGCAGGTTCTCGTACTGGTGGCGGTGCGGCAGGTTGATGGACGTGGTGCGGTTGAACAGCTTGGGGAAGTTGTCCCACTCGCTGGTGCTGAAGCCCAGCTCGCGCGTGATGTCGTTGATGTCCGTCATCGGGTAGGGCTGCAGCAGGCTGGCCAGCGGGTGGTCGACCTTGCACTCGATGTTCAGCTTGACCGTCTCGAAGTCGTCCTCGATGGTGGCGCCCGGGCCGCCCAGCATGTTGAGGCTGGCCAGGCGCATGCCGGCGCCCTTGATGTGGCTGGCCGCCCGCACGAGCTGCGCGCGCGTGGTGTTCTTCTTCATGATCGCGTTGCGCATGTGGTCGTTGGCGGCCTCGAAGGCGATGCGCGCCTGGATGCAGCCGGCCTTCTTGAGCAGCGCGATGTGCTTCTCCGTGACCATGTTGGCCATCAGGATGCAGTCGAAGGGCAGGCCGATCTCGGCCGGCCACTTCTCGGCGAATTCCTCGAGCCACTTGTTGTTGACGTTGAAGATGTCGTCGACGAAGTGCACGAAGGTCAGCGGGTACTTCGAGCGGATGTCCTTGACCTCGCCGATCACGGACTCGACCGAGCGGCGCCGCACGTACTCGTTGTTGGTGACGTTGTAGACCTTCTTCTTCCACGCGTGGTGGAAGCAGAAACTGCAGTTCATCGGGCAGCCGCGGTCGGTCTTGAGCACCTTGCGCTCGCTGTTGCGGTAGAAGTCGGCGGCGTCGTAGACCAGCGCCCGGTCAGGGAAGCCGAAGGTGTCGATGTCCTGCTCCAGGCCGCGCGGCGCGTTGGCCCAGATCTTGCCCTCGGCGTCCTTGTAGTGGACGTTCGGGATGTGGCGCAGGTCGCCGCCCTGCTCGACGGCGTTGGCGAAGTCCACGACCGCGTTGTCGCCCTCGCCCAGGCAGATCGCGTCCATGCCCGGCTCCTCGAGGAACTCGGGCACCACGGTCACGTGCGGGCCGCCGCAGATGGCCTTGACGTCCGGCAGGATCTCCTTGAGCTGCAGGTTCAGGCCGATGAACATCTGGTGCACGCCGGTGGTGAACGAGTAGCACACCACGCCCGGGTTCCAGGCCTTGGCCTTCTCCTTCCAATGCGAGTCGGGGACGAAGATCAGCTTCGTCTCGTGGCCGGCGCGCTTGAGGGCGGTCGACAGGCACATGACACCGAGCGGTTCCTGTGCCAGGTACGGACCGAGGAAGAGGACGCGCATGTCGGCGGTGTCTCGTGTCAGGGGGTGGGAGCGGCTCCCGCCCGGGAGGGAACGACCCTATCGACCGGATGGGAGGGTCAAACCTTACCACGCCTGCCGCAGACCGGCGACCGCACGGGACGTCGCACGCCCTTGTCTTGCGGACCCTTGTGTCGTCTGTAGCGCGCCGAACGCTGGCCGAGGCCCGCGTTCCGGGGGCTCGTCCGGGTGCGCGTGCCCGCCAGCCGGACAGCGCGCAACCCCGCCCTGCAGCGCAGTTTCCGGCGCGCGCTCAGCGACCGAGGGCGTCGCGCAGCGCGCGCTCGAGCTCCGGAAAGCGGAAGGCGTAGCCCAGGCGCAGCGCGGCCCGCGGCTCGCAGCGCTGGCTGGAAGAAAGCACCGACGCCACCGGCCCGAACTTCAGGCGCAGCGCCAGCGGCGGCACGGGGAAGAAGGCCGGCCGGCGCAGGACGCGGCCCAGCGCGAAGCTGAAGGCGCGGTTGGTCACGGCGCCCGGCGCGGTCGCGTTGAGGGGCCCGCGCAGCAGCTCGTCGTCCAGGGCCGCGAGGACCAGGCCCACCACGTCAGCGACGTGCACCCACGAAAACCACTGGCCGCCGAGCCCGATGGGGCCGCCGAGCCCGAGGCGGAAGAAGGGCAGCATGGTCTGCAGCGCGCCGCCGCCCTCGCCCAGCACGACGCCGATGCGCAGCACCACGGTGCGCACCGGGCACTTCAGCGCCTCGGCCTCCCAGGCCTGGCACACCCGGGCCATGAAGTCCCCGCCGGGGGACGACTCCTCGGTCAGCAGCTCGTCGCCGCGGCTGCCATAGAAGCCGATGGCCGAGGCGTTCACCAGCACGTGCGGCGGAGCGTGCGCCGCGCGCAGGGCCTCGACCAGCCGGCGCGTGGACTGCACGCGCGAATCCAGCAGCTCGCGGCGCACCGCGTCGTTCCAGCGGCGGCCGAAGATGGGCTCGCCGCACAGGTTGACCACGGCGTCGTAGCCGTCCAGCGGCGGCAGCCAGCCGCGGTAGCTGGCGCCAGCCACGCCGCGCGCCTGCGCCCGGGCCGGGTCGCGCGAGACCACGGTGACGACGTCGCCGCGCGCGACGAGGGCCTCGCTCAGCCGGCGCCCGACGAAGCCGGTGCCGCCGGCGACGAGGACGTTCATGCAGCGGAGCCGTCGGCCACGCGTGCGGGGCCGGGCGCGCCGGCCCACCAGGCCGACGCGAAGTCCAGCAGCGCGGCCTCGACCCAGCGCAGCAACTCGGCCTCGCCGGTCTCGTCCACGCGCACCAGCAGCTCGCGCGACAGGCGGTCGCGCCCGCGCAGCGTGCTGCGGCAGCGGACCTCGACCGTGCCAGCGGCGCCATCGAAGCGCAGCGCGAAATCGATGCGCGAGTACGGCAGGCGCTCGCCGGCCTCGTTGCGCGTGTGCAGTCCGAGGACCCAGGCGCCGCCGCCGTAGCGCCGCCACGGGAGCAGGCGCGGGATGGTCCGGGACAGATCGGCCAGGCGCGGCGCGAGCAGGCCCACCACGCGCTGCTGCAGTTGCAGCGAACGGGGCAGGAGCAGCGGCGCGGCCTCGGGCGGCGCCGCGGGGGTGTCGTGCAGCTCGATCATGGGAGGGGCGCTCGGGGGAGGTACGGATGCCGTTTCCGCACGTCGCGTGCCGGATGCGGGGAGGGGCCCAGCGGCCGGCACGCCCGGGTGGCGTGCGGAAGGTGCATGGAATAGTCCCCGCGGGCTCACGCGTCCAGTCCCCAGTCCATGGGAAGGCCCGCATGCCACGGACGGGCCGCGCCGGCGGGTGGCGTCAGTGCGCCGCCGCGGGGGCCGCCCCCGCCGCCGGCAGCTCGCGGCCGACCGCCTGCGCCAGCAGGGCTTCCGTGCGCGCAAAGATGGCCTCGCGCGAGAAGCCGGCCACGACCCTGAGCCGCGAGGCCTGCGCGTAGCGCGCCGCGACCTCCGGCTGCCCGGCGATCTCGCGCACCGCGTCCACGATGGCGTCCACGTCCTGCGGCACGAAACGGCACCCGTTGACGCGGTCCTCGATCAGCTCCACGTTGCCGCCCGCCGCCGACACCGCCGCCGGCAGCCCCAGCCACATGACCTCCAGCAGCGTGTGCGACAGGCCCTCGTAGTTGCTGTTGAGCAGGAAGCAGTCCGCCGCGCGGATCCACTGCATGACCCGCGCGTGCGGCACGTTGCCCAGGAAGTGCACGCGCGGGCCCACGCCCAGCTCGCCCGCCAAGCGCGTCCAGTTCTGCTGCTCGTCGCCGTCGCCGCAGACCCACAGGTGATGGCTCTCCGGCAGGCGCGCCAGCGCGCGGATCAGGCCGTCCACGCCCTTCCACACCATGAGCCGGCAGATCGACAGCAGCACGACCTGGCCCGCGGGCAAACCCAGCTGCGCGCGGCACTCGGCCTGCGTCGGCGCAAAGACCTCCGGCCCGTGGTAGGCGTTGGGGATCAGCGCGATCTTCTGCGGCGTCACGCCGTGGCCCTCGACCAGCCGGCGGATGAAGTCGCTGGGCACGATGATGCGCCGCGCCCAGCCCCACCACGTGAGCTGCAGCCGTCGCAGCAGCGCAAAGCGCCAGTCGTAGGCCTTGAGCTGGTAGTCGTCGATCGTGTCCGCATGCCAGCCCAGGCGGTGCGTGATCTCCCACGTGCCATCCACGTAGGTGCGGATCACCGACGGCACCCCGCGCAGGCGCGCCGCGAAGGCCACGTGCAGCGCCAGGTGCTCGTTGACGTAGACCACGTCCGCGCCCCGCGCGGCGCGCCAGGTCTGCAGGAAGTCGCGCAGGTAGCGCAGCGGCATCCAGCAGCGCTCCACCGCCACCACGCGGAAGGGCCAGCCCTGCGGGGCCGGGTCGCTGCAGAAGGCGACCACGGTGACCGCGTGGCCGCGGGCCACCAGCCACGACGCGAAGCTGGGCACGTAGGTGGACGGGCCGCCGAGGTCGGGCGGGAAGATGGGGCTGGTGATGACGATGTTCATCGGGGGGCGCGGCGCGGCGGCCCAGTCTATCCCGCGGCCGCCGGGCATCAGCGTCGCGGTATCCTGCCGCGCGGACTGCATGGAGCGGAGCATGGGCCGGAGGGTCGACTGCAGGCGGCTGGGCGCGGCGATTCGCGGGCGCGCGGCGGCGCCCTTGCGCGAGGCGCCGGTCGATGGCCGTGCACGCACCTGACGGACCGTCGTCTCCCGGCACGCAGCCGGCTGGCGCGCAACGGCCGGCCCGCTGGTGGAACGGCGGGGCCGCCGCGCTGGCCGTGGCCTTGGCGTACGTCGTCCTCGCGCTGCACGCCGCGCGCGACAAGGGCGTGGCCTACGACGAGCTCGCGCACGTCACCGCGGGCGCCAGCTACTGGCTCTTCGACGACTACCGGCTGGACCCGGAGAACGGCAACCTGCCGCAGCGGCTGGCGACCCTGGCGTTCGCCTGGCCGCGCTGGCTGGCGGACAGCGCGGCGCCGCCGGCTTTCCCGGCCCGCGAGCAGGTCGAGTGGCGCCGCTCCGACCTGTGGGAGCTGGGGCGGCAGCTCCTGTTCGCATCCGGCAACGACCGGCGCGCCGTGCTCGCGGCCGCGCGCGCCGGCATCGCCGTGCTGGGCGCGGGCCTCGTGCTGCTGGTCTACCTGTGGTCGCGTGCGCTGTTCGGGCCGGCGGGCGCGATCGTCTCGGCGCTGGCCTGCGCGTTTTCGCCGGGCCTGCTGGCTCACGGCGCGCTGGCGACATCCGACCTGGCCGTCTCGGCCGCGCTGACGGGCAGCCTGCTGCTGGTGCTGCGGGTGCTGCAGCGCGTGACGCCCGTGCGCGTCGCGGCCGCCGGCCTCGGAGTGGGACTGGCGTTGGTCTGCAAGCCGAGCGCGCTGCTGCTGGCGCCGCTGTCGCTGCTGCTGGTCGTGCTGCGCGTGGCGCGCCGCGAACCGCTGGAGGTGAGCGGCGACGGGCGCGTCCGGCTGGTCGCGGGCCGCGCGGCGCGCAGCGCGTGGCTGGCCGGGGCGGCGCTGGCGGCGCTCGTGCTCGCCGTCACGGTCGTGTGGTGCGCCTACGGGTTCCGCTACGCGACCTCGCCCGCGTCCGATCCGCCCGAGGCGCTGTACTACGGCGGCTGGCCGTACGTCGAGGCGCGCGTGGCGGGCGAGGGCCGCGGCGGCGCACCGGCGCAGGCCACGCTGTGGATGCGCGACCGGCGCCTGCTGCCCGAGTCGTGGCTGTACGGCCTGGCGCTGGTGCTGGTGCACTCGGAGCAGCGCGCGTGCTTCCTCGACGGCGAGGTGCGCTTCCACGGCTTCGCCGACTTCTACCCGCGGGCCTTCGCCTACAAGTCGACGCTGGGGTTCCTCGCGCTGCTGGGGCTGGCGCTGGCGGCGGCCTGCGCGCGGCGCGGTCGCGGCGCGGTCGTCGCGTGGGACGTGCTGCCGCCGCTGCTGCTGGTCGCGACGGTGGCGGCCGCGGCGCTCGGGACGCGGCTGAACATCGGCTACCGCCACCTGCTGCCGGTGGAGCCGCCGCTGTGCGTGCTGGCCGGCGCGGCCACGCTGTGGTGGCGCCGCCCGCCCGGCGCGTCGCGCATGGGCCGGGCGGCGCGTGCCGCGGCGGCGGCGGTGGTGCTGGCGCTGGCCGGGCTGGTGGCCGAGACGCTCGCGGCGCGGCCGCACTTCCTGGGCTTCTTCAACGCGCTGGCCGGCGGGCCCGCGCAGGGCTGGCGGCGCCTGGTGGACAGCTCGCTGGACTGGGGCCAGGACCTGCCCGAGCTGGCCGCCTGGCTGCGCACGGACGTGGCCGCACGCCAGCCGCGCCCGGCCGCGCACCTGTCCTACTTCGGCACCGACCGCCCCGAGGCGCACGGCATCGAGGCGCGCTGGCTGCCGGGCTACCCCGACGTGCGCGCGGAGGCGGGGCTCTTCCCGCTCACGGCCGGCGTCTACTGCGTCAGCGCCACGATGCTGTGGGGCGTGTACTCGCCGTACCCGGCGCCGTGGTCGGCCGACGACGAGCGCGAGTGGAACCAGGTCTGCACGGACCTGCGCGAGTTCGAGGCGGCCGGCGCGGACCCCGCCCGCTTCCGGGAGTTCATCGCCGCGCGCGGCGAGGCGTGGTGGACCAAGCGCCTGCTGGTCGCCGGCTGGCTGCGCCTCGCGCGACTCTGCGCCTGGCTGCGCGCGCGCGAGGCCTCCAGGCAGTTCGGCCACGCCATCCTGGTGTGGGAACTGACCGACGACGAGGTCGAGCAGGCGCTCTTCGGCCCGCCGGCCGAGTTGCGGCCGGAGCAGCCGCGGCCGCCGGATGACACGTCCCGGCGCTGAGGTGGCGCGGCGCCCCTCACCACCCCGCGCGATACCCCAGCGGCGGCGCCCGCTCCCCTGAGGCGCGGCACGTAGCTGCGCCCGCCCCTGGCCCGCTCCTCTGGCGAATGGTCCACGCCGTCTCGGACCGCTGAGCGCCCCGCGACTGCGGTTCGGGATGTAAGATCCGCCCGCCGATCGACGGTTGACCGGCATGAGGAAACCCGTCATGGAACCGGACGGAGCGTCGGTGGCTGACCTGGCCGCCCTCGGGAAGCTCTTCGAGGAGTACCGGGCGCGGCTGCTGGAGATGCTGCGTCAGCGCATCGACCCGCGGCTGCGACCGCGCCTCGACGCCGAGGAGATCCTGCAGGAGGCGTTCTTGGCCGCCCGGGGCAAGTGGGGACGCTCCGGCCAGGAGCCGCCCAAATCGTCCTATGCCTGGCTGTACCGCATCGCGCTGGACACGCTGATCGAGCAGTGGCGCAGGCACACTCGGGATTGCCGCGACCCGCGACGGGAATTCGCGCTGCCCGAGCAGTCCTCGATGCAGATGGGCCTCGACCTCCTGCACGCGGGAACCAGCCCGAGCGAGGCCTTCACGCGCAAGGAGGGCAGCGAGCGGGTGCGACAGGCGCTCGACCGGCTGCGGCCGGCGGATCGCGAGATCCTGTGGATGCGGCACTACGACGGGCTGTCGTTCGTCGAGGCCGCGGTGGTGCTGGACATCACCGCGAATGCCGCCACGGTCCGCTACGTGCGGGCGATCCAGCGGCTGCGGGACCTGTGGCAGCAGACTTGGGGCACGCCGACGGCCGGTGGCGGCGACTGAGGCGCGGCCGACGGCTGCGTGCGCACGCCGCGGGCAGCAGGGAGCAGGCCATGACCGATGACTTCGCCGGGCCGGACGCGGACGAGCAGGCCTTGGCGGACCTGTTCCGGGCGCTGGAGGGGGCGCAGGGAGATGGGCCCGACGTGGACGAGGCCATCCGGCGCCACCCGGCCTTGGCCGGCGAGATTCGCCAGCTGCTGGAGCTGCGACGGAGGCTCGAACGACCACGACCGGAGCCCGCGCCGCCGATGCCCGAGCGGCTGGGCGAGTTCCGCCTCGTGCGCCGGCTCGAGACCGGCGGAATGGGAGACGTGTACGAGGCCTGGCAAGAGTCGCTGCAGCGCCGCGTGGCCATCAAGGTGCTGCGCCACGGACAGCACTCGCCGCAGGCGCGCGAGCGCTTCCTGCGCGAGCAACAGGTGCTGGCGCGGCTGCACCAAACCAACATCGTTCCCATCCACGCGGCTGGCCGAGCGGAGCAGGTCGAGTACTTCGCGATGCCGTTCATCGACGGCGCCGCCCTGCGCTACGTGGTGCAGGCGGCCGCGGAGCACGACTCCACGCGACCAGGGTCGCGCACGCCGGAGATCGCCGAGCTGGTGGGGCAGGCGCGCACGGGCCGGCAGGCCGCGGGCGGAACCGTTCCGCGCGAGGTGCGCCCATTCCGGCCCTCCCGCGCCTACCTGCGGTCGGTGGCCAAGGTCATGGCCGACGCCGCCCGCGCCGTGCAGCACGCGCACGACGAGGGGATCCTGCACCGCGATCTCAAGCCCTCGAACATCATGGTCGAGGCCCACGCGAACGCCGACGGGCGCAGGACCGACCAGTGCTGGGTGATCGACTTCGGCCTGTCGAGCTACCGCAGCGGAGCGGCGACAGCTGCGCCGGGGTCCGGGCACGGCGACACGGACGCCGTGCCGGCGGTCAGCGGCGTCATGGGGACGCCGGCCTACATGGCGCCCGAGCAATTCGAACAGCAGGCCGACGAGCGCACGGACGTTTGGGGATTGGGCGTCACGCTGTACGAGCTGCTGACGCTGCGCTGCGCCTTCTCCGGCTCCGCCGGCGGGAGCGAGGCGGAGAGGCTGGCCGCCGTGCGCGAACGCATCCTGGCCCAGGACCCGCCTCGCCCTCGCGGCAGCGTGCCGCGGGACCTCGAGGCGATCTGCTTCAAGGCGCTGCGCAAGGACCCGCGACGGCGCTACGCCTCGGCGGGCGAGTTCGCCGACGACCTGCGACGCTGGCTGGCTGGAGAGCCCGTGCGCGCACGGGCCGAGGAGGCGCCGCTGCTGGCGACGGCCATCCACTTCGCCCGCTGGATGCTGCGCAACCGGGGCTGGTCGGTGGCGATTGGCGTCGCGCTTGCGGCGGTCCTGGCCGGAGCGTCCCAGCGCTTCGCGGCGACAGAAGCGCGCCGCCGCCACGCGGAGCGTGCCCGAATGGTCCAGGAGCTGGAGCTGCTGTGCGCACGGCCGCACCAGGCGGGCTGGTCGGACCGCGCCCTCGCGCTGGCGCAGCGCATTGGGGAAGGAGGGAACGATGACCACACGGCCGAAGCGTACCTGGCGACGCTGGCGGGACTGGATGCGCGCATGGTCGGGGAGTGCGCGGGGCGCGCATCGTCCCTGGCCTTCGACGGTCCCGGCGGAGGTCTGCTGCTGGGCGGAGCCCCGGCGGAGTCGGGGTTCCCCGACCAGCCGCCGTCGTCGTGGTCTCCGGGCGTCGCACGGGAGTCCGCCAGCCTGTCCGGACTGGCTGCGCACGGTCCCGTGACGCGTGGCAGTGACGGAAGGCGCTTGCAGTTTCTGCACGCCGGCGGGCCGGAGTACCTGCTTTGGGACATGGACCACGGTGCCACGCTGGCGAGCTTCGTGCTTCCCGGCGCTGCGGGCGCGGTCGACGAACCGATGCGCAACGATCTGCACCAGCCGGTGCTTGCTATGGCGGCGGACGCCTCAACCGTGGCGGCGGCCGCGACACGCGCGGCGCCCGGCGACCCTGACACCATGGTCGGGGAGGTCTGTGCGTGGGAGGTCGCAACCGGACGGCTCCTGCTGCTCCTGCCGGTACGGGCCACGGCGTTGACCCTCTCCGGCGACGGCCGGCTGTTGGCCGCGGGTGACGGCGAGGGCCGAGTCGGCGTCTGGTCTCTGCCGCAGGGCGTGCAACTGGCGGAAATCCCCGATGGAAGTGAGCCCGTGCGAGCGCTGGCCTTCGGGGCGAATCCGGTCGCGCCAGGAGCCCGCCATGCCCCGGATCTCGTGGGACGCCTTGCGATCGGCAGCAGCAGCGGGCGCATCTCGGTACGGGACCTCGGTCGCGGCGACCTGCGCGCCACGTGCCTCGGCATCGAGCACTACGTACTGTCCATGGCCTTCAACCCTGAAGGCACGCTGTTGGCTGCAGCCGGCTCGGAGGCTCTGCTCTGGGACAGCACCACGGGACAGCTGCTGCTCGAAGTCCCCGTTCAATGCGGGAACGCCGTGGCCTTCTCCGCGGATGGCCGACAGGTCGCAGTCGCCAGCTACGAACGCTTCGGGAGTCCAGGTCAAGTCGCCCTCTTCGAACTGCAACCCGAGCGCGGGTTGCAGACGCTGCGAGGGCTGAACGCGCTGGTCCATGTCGTCGCCTTCTCGGCGGATGGCTTGCAGGTGGCGGCGCTCTCCAACGACTGGAACATCGGCATCTGGGACTGCGCCACGGGCGCCTTGCGCCGCATCCTCGCGGCTCCACGCGGTTTCTCCTGCGACAACGCCGGGCTGGCGTTCTCAGGCGACGGAGCACGCATCGCGTGCGTCGCGGGCACCGAGGCGCGACTGTGGGACGCGGCGACCGGCGCGTTGCTGCGAACGTGGCCGCTGCCCGCGGGCTTGGCCGACGGTCTGACCTTCGACGATCGGGGCGACATCATCGTGGTTCGATGCGAGCCGAGCGAGCCAGCCAGCCCGCCGCCGGAGCGAACGCACGCAGTGTGTCGTGTGCGCAACCTGTCATCCGGGGAAGGGGGCCAAATGGTCTTCGAAGACCCGGAGTTCGACGTCAAGGTGGTCAGCCTTGTCCTGGATCCCCGGGGAACATGGCTCGCGGTCGAAGGCGATGCCACCGGCATCGCCGGCGTGGAGCGACGCATCAAGGCTGTCGGTATCCCGTCTGGCGTGCCGCTGTGGCCGACGATCACCTGCGACAAGCAGCGCGATGTTGCAAGCCTGCAGGTGGACCCGACGGGGGGGTACCTCAGCTTCCTTGTTTCGGACGGGGGACTGAGGTCGCTGGTGGCCATGCCTTCGGGTGCGCTTCAGGAACGCTCCGCGGCGGCACTCTCGCTGGCCCCTGGCGCCGAGACGTACGTCACGGACGTCGAGAGTGCTGGTGGCGTCCAGGTCATCGGCCTGTTCCGGCGCGGCGGCGCGCGCCCCGAACTCTTGCTGCGCGATGCCGTCTCCGCGAGAACGAAGATTGACGCGACCGGGACACGCATCGCGTGGGGCCGCCCCGATGGGACCGTGATGCTGGGCGACCTGGAGCGCATCCGCCGCGACCGCGCCGCGCTCGGCCCGCGGTGATGGCGGCGGGGTTGGCGCGCGCCGGCCACCGCCGGCCTCCGCTGTAAGGATCTGCCGGCAGCCACCGGTTCGTGGCGCGGTGGCGCTGCGCGGACGGCCCGCAGCGCGGCACCGGACCGCCGCCTGCCAGGAGGAGTTTCGCCATGTCCTGTGTTCCCGGACGTCTTGCCGCCCTCGCGCTGCTGGGCGGGTTCAGCCTGCTGGCCACGACCCAGCGGGCGGCCGCAGGCTCCAATCTGATCCTCAATTCCGGCAACGACGAACCCCTTGTCCTCGGCGAGATCCCGGGCTGGGTGGAGGCCACCGGCACCGAGTGGACCCAGCGCTCCGACAACCCCAAGCCCCAGGCCGGCACGGCCTACTTCTTCGCGGGCTCCGTGCCCCTTGCCGAACTGTGGCAGGACGTCGATGTCAGCTCCCTGGCGGCTGCCATCGACGCGGGCCAGCAGGCCTTCGCCTTCAGCGGCCACGTCCGGTCCTTTCCACAGAGCCCGATGGACTCGTCGCGCATCGTGCTCGAGTACCGCGACGAGCTTGGAGGAGTTCGCGAGTCGTGGGACTCCGGCGAGGTCACGATCGCCGGCTATTGGCCGGAGCTCGCCGACGCGCGCACCGCTCCTGCGGGCACCCGCACGGTCAGGGTACGGCTGATCGCGAAGCGCTACGCCGGCTCGAACAACGACGGCTACTTCGACTCCCTGGAGCTCGTGGCCACGGAGCCCGGGCCGTGGGCGGACCTCGGATTGGGGCTGGGCGGCACGGCAGGCGTGCCGGCGCTGGCCGGTTCGGGAGGACTCGTGGCGGGTTCCGCGGGGGCGCTGGACCTGTCCGACGCCGCGTCGCTGGCGCCGACGATCGTGTTCGTTTCCCTGTCCAGTACGCCCATGCCGTTCAAGGGCGGGATACTCGCCGCTGTTCCGGTGGCGTTCGAGATGCCCGTGAGCACGTTCCTCGCGGGCACCTGGTCGTTGTCCTGGAGCGCGTGGCCGGATGGCATCCCCGCGGGGTTCGAACTGTACCTCCAGGTTGCGGTGGTCGATGCCGGCGCCGTCCAGGGCGTGGCAATGAGCAACCTGCTCAGAGCCACGCAGCCCTGAGCTCCGGTGCGCGGGCGATGGGCGGGGCGCGCCGGAGCGCGCCCGCCTCCCGCCGGCCTTGCACCGATGCGCGCGATGCTCTGTTCCAGGCGGACGGGGCGGCGACGGCAGCCGTAAGGAAGCGCGCAGGCCGACCGGTAGGAGGGACGCCGGCGTACCGCGCTTGAGACGCATTACGCCCCAGTCCCCGCCAAGGAGTGCTCGATGTTCCGGCGACCGTCACGTCTCGTCGCGCTCACGGCGTTGAGCGGGCTCATCCAGCTTGCCGTGTTTCGCGAGGCAATCGTGCAGGCTGCAGGCGCGCCGGCCGCGCACCTGCCCGGCGCCGACGCCGCGAGCGCGGCGAGCGCCAACCTCGTCCTCAACGGGAGCAACGAGGCGGCCCTGGCCGGCGGCGAGATCCCGGGCTGGGACGAGGTCGTCGGCACGCAATGGTCGCAGGCGGGCGATGCCTCCTACTCGCAGGACGGCGACTACCACTTCTGGGCGGGCAACGTGGCGAACGGCGAGCTCAAGCAGGACATCGACGTTTCCGCCCATGCGGCGCTCATCGACGCAGGCTTGCAGTCCTTCTCCTTCGGCGGATGGGTGCGATCGGTTCCGCAAAACCCGCCGGACTCGACGCGCATCAAGGTCGAGTACCGCCATCTCGTCGATGTCCCCCTCTACACCTACGACTCCGGCGAGATCCAGAACCCGGGCAACTGGATGCAGCTTGCCGATTCCCACGCCGCGCCGATCGGCACGCGCACCATCCGGATCCGACTCATCGCCAAGAGGTACGTCGGCACCAGCAACGACGGCTACTTCGACAACATTACCCTCGTCGCTGACGACCCACAGGCCTTCGTCGATCTCGGTTCGGGCCTCCCAGGTTCCTCTGGCGTGCCGACGCTGGCCGGCAACGGAACGCTGGCGGCGGGCAGTTCAGGATCGCTGGACCTCTCGGGCGCGGCGCCGCTGGCGTTCACGAACCTGTTCGTGTCGCTGTCGAACACGCCCACGCCCTTCAAGGGAGGCACGTTGTCCACCGTCCCCGTGGCGCTCCAATTGCCCGTGGGCACGTTTCTCACGGGCAGCTGGACGATGCCCTGGAGCAACTGGCCGGCTGGGATCCCGACGGGCTTCCAGTGGTACTTCCAGGTGGCCGTGGTCGATGCGGCTGCCCCCGAGGGCGTGGCGATCAGCAACCTGCTCGGGGCCACGCAGCCCTGAGCGCCGGCGCCCGCGGGGAGGCCTTGGTTGCTTGGGCGATCCGGCGCGGCGGTTCCCGGCGCCCCTCACCACCCCTCGCGATACCCCAGCGGCGGCGCCCGCTCCCCGATGCGCGGCACGTACGCGCGCCCGCCCTTGGCCCGCTCGAACTCCTCGCGCGCCCGGGCCACGTGCGCCGGCTCGCTGAACAGCTCGACCAGCGTCAACGCCAGCGTCTTGGCCGCGACCAGCAGGCCCTTTTCGCCGATCGACATCCCCGACGCCGCCACCGCCTGCCAGGTGTGCGGCGGCGTGCCCGGCACCCAGGTGGCCGCGAAGAACTGCGTCGTGGGCACGACCCACGAGACGTCGCCCACGTCGGTGGAGCCGCGGCCCGCCACGGACTCGGGCGGCGAGAGTCCCTCCTGCGAGCCGATCGGCAGCCCGCCGGGCGGCAGCGTCTGCGCGAGCTGCTGCGCCCAGGCCAGCTCTTCGGCCGTGTACGTCACGCCGCCGACGCGCTGCATCGCCTGCGTCTGCAGCTCGGACAGAGAGGCGTTGCCCAGCAGCGGGTAGTAGAAGCTCTCCTGCTCCCACTCCATCGTCGTGCCGGTGCCCAGCGCGGCGCCCTCGGCGGCCTTGAGCACGCGCGCCCACAGCTCGTCCAGCACGTCGATCTTCGGGTGGCGCACGTAGTAGGCGACCTCGGCCGTGTCCGGGACGATGTTGGGAGCCTTGCCGCCGTTGGTGATGACGTAGTGGATGCGCGCGTCGGTGGGCATGTGCTCGCGCATCAGGTTGACCATGAAGTCGAAGGCCTCGACGGCGTCCAAGGCCGAGCGGCCCTTGTCGGGCGCGACCGAGGCGTGCGCGGCGCGGCCGTGGAAGCGGAAGTTGGCGGCGAGCACGGCCAGGCTGCGCGGCGTGGTCGGGTCGTTGCGGTCGGCCGGGTGCCAGGCCAGCACGGTATCGACGTCGGCGAACAGCCCGTCGCGCACCATGTACAGCTTGCCGCCGCCGCCCTCTTCGGCCGGCGTGCCGTAGAAGCGCAGCGTGCCCGCGGCGCCGCGCGCCACGAGCCAGTCCTTCACCGCCAGCACCGCGGCCAGCGAGCCCGGCGCGAAGAGGTTGTGGCCGCAGGCGTGGCCGGCGGCGTCCGCGCGCGCGGGCCCGGGCGCGGGCTGCGCGAGCTGCGACATGCCGGGCAACGCGTCGAACTCGCCCAGCACGCCGATCACCGGCCGGCCGCTGCCGAAGCTGGCGACGAAGGCCGTGGGCATGCCGGCCACGCCGCGCTGGACGCTGAAGCCGGCGCGCTCGAGGGCGTCGCACAGCAGCGCGCTGCTGCGCTCCTCCTGGAAACCGAGCTCGGCGAGGTTCCAGAGATCGAGGGCGAGGGCGGCGTGCTGGGCGGCCGAGGCGTCGATCGCGGCGAGGACGGCCTCCGAGCCGTCGTCGGGCGCGGGCGGGTCGGCGCTGGCCGCGAGGGCGGGAACGCAGCAGAGGACGCAGGGCAGCAGCGCGCTCGTGTTCATGCGGCCAAGGTACACGCTGGCCCGTTCGACACGAGCAGCCACTTTGCGCGCCGCCGGGTGCTCAGGGTGGGAGGCCCGGCGCCAGCAGCGTGACCGCCACGCCCTGCGCCAACCGCTCCGCCCCCGCGACCACGACATCCCCCTCCCCGCCGAACCCGCTGATGATCTCCAGCTCCCCCTCGCCCGCCGCCCGCGCATCCACCCGGTGTTCGACGGCGCGACCGCCCTCCACCGTGAACACGCGCGACACGCCCGCGAACGTCACCACGGCCGCCGCCGGCACGAGCGTCACGCCCGGCTCCACGTGCGTCGTCACCATGCCGCGCGCGAACGCGCCCGGCGCCAGCCGGCGGTCCGCGTTGTCGAGTTCCGCCTCGACGAGGAAGGTGCGCGAGTCCGGCCGCACGTCCGGCGACAGCCGCGTCACGCGCCCGGAGAAGGGTTGCGCCTGGGCCTCGACCCACAGCGTCAGCGCCTGCCCGATCGCGATGCGCCCGAGGTAGCGCTCCGGCACGCCCGCACGGAACTTCACCAGCGCGTCGTCCACCAGCCGGAACAGCGGCTCCCCGCGGGCCACCTGCTCGCCCGGCGCGACCAGCCGCTCGGCCACGGCCCAGCCGCGCCCGTCGGGGGGCGCGTGCGCGACGGTGTCATCCAGCGCCTTCTGCGCGATGGCCAGCTCGGCGGCGCGGCCGTGCGCGTCGGCGGCCAGGGCCAGCGCCTGCTGCAGGGCCACGTCGATGTCGGCCTTGGCCACCGCCCAGGCGGTGGCGACATCCTCGTAGTCCTGCTCGGAGATCAGGCGCGAGGAACCGTGGCGCAGGCCCTCGGCGCGGCGCAAGCGGGCCTCGGCGTTGCGCTCGTGCTGGCGCGCGCGCTGCACCTCGGGCACCGCGGAGGGATCGAAGCCCTCGCCCGGCGGCGCGACGAGACCGAGGCGCGCAAGCGCCGACTCCAGCGCGGTGGCGCGGCGCTCGACCTCGAGGCGAAAGTCCAGCGGGTCGAGGCGCGCCAGCTCGGCGCCGGGCGCGACGCGGTCGCCCACGTCGGCGAGCACCGCGGCCACGCGGCCCGCGACGCGCGCGGACAGCGCCACGTCCTCGCGCGCCAGGAGCGAGCCGGTCAGCTCGACCGTGCGCGGCAGCGCGACCAGGCGCGAGCGGCCCAGCACGACCTCGACCGGCGCGGCCTCGCCGTGCGCGTCGGGCTGCGGGCCGCAGGCGGGCGTGGCGGCCAGCGCGACCAGCAGAGCCAGGCGGGTGGGGAGCGTCGGCATGGCGCGGCCGGAGGGTAGCCCGGCGGCGCACGGGGCGACAAGCAGCGCGCGGCCCGACGCGACCGCGCGCGCGGCGTGCCGCCGGCCGCTATCCTCGCGGGCCCGCCCCAGGGAGCCGCCCGTTGCAGAAGCTGGCCGAGGTCTGCATCCGCCGCCCGGTCTTCGCGGCCATGCTCATCCTGGCGCTGGTCGTGGCCGGCGCGGTGAGCTACGTGCGCCTGCCGACCGACCGGCTGCCGTACGTGGACCTGCCCACGGTCTCGGTGCGCACCGTGCTGCCCGGCGCCGCGCCCGAGCAGGTGGAGAACGAGGTCAGCCGCCGCATCGAGGAGGCGGTCAACACGATCGAGGGGCTGGACGAGCTGCGCTCGATCAGCGGGCAGGGCACGTCGCTGGTGCTGGCCACCTTCCGCCTGTCCCGCGACGTGGACGTGGCGGCGCAGGACGTGCGCGACCGCGTGGCCACGGTGCTGCGCGCGCTGCCCGAGGACGCCGAGCCGCCGATCGTGGCCAAGTTCGACGCGGACAGCGGCGCGGTGCTGGAGCTGGCGCTGTCGGGCGCGCGCACGCTGCGCGAGCTGACCGAGATCGCCGACAAGCTGGTGAAGGTGCGCCTCGAGCGCTGTCCGGGGGTGGGTGAGGTGCGCCTGGTGGGCGGCGCCGAGCGCACGCTGAACGTCTGGCTGGACGCCGACCGCCTGGCGGCGCAGCGCCTGCCGGTGACGGCCGTGCGCGACGCGGTGGCCGCCCAGAACGCCGACGTGCCGGGCGGCAACCTGACCGCCGGCGCGCGCGAGCAGGTGCTGCGCACGCTGGGCCGGCTGACCGACGCGCCGGCCTTCGAGGACATCGTGGTGGCCGTGCGCGACGGCGTGCCGGTGCGCGTGCGCGACGTGGGCCGCGTCGAGGACGGCTCGCGCGAGCAGCGCAGCCGCGCGCGGCTCGACGGCGAGCCGGCGGTGAGCGTGGAGGTGCGGCGCCAGGTCGGCGCCAACAGCATGGCCGTCATCGCCGGCCTGAAGGCTGCGCTGCAAGAGCTGCAGCCGCAACTGCCGCCCGGCGTGCGCCTGGCGGTGACGCGCGACCAGAGCCGCTACATCGAGGCCGCGCTGCACGAGATCGACGTGCACCTCGTGCTGGGCTCGATCCTGGCCAGCCTGGTCGTGCTGCTCTTCATGCGCAACGGGCGCAGCACGCTGATCGCCGCGCTGGCCATCCCGACCTCCGTGATCGCCACCTTCGCGGCCATGGAGGCGCTGGGCTTCACGCTCAACAGCGTCACCATGCTGGCGCTGGTGCTGATGGTGGGCATCGTCATCGACGACGCCATCGTGGTGCTGGAGAACGTGTTCCGTTTCGTGGAGGAGCAGCGCCTGCCGCCGGCCGAGGCGGCGCGCCTGGGGACGGCCGAGATCGGGCTGGCGGTGCTGGCCACCACGCTGTCGCTGGTGGTCATCTTCGTCCCGGTCTCGTTCATGTCCTCGATCTCGGGGCGCTTCCTGTACCAGTTCGGCCTGACGGCGGCGGTGGCGGTGATGGTCTCGCTGCTGGTCAGCTTCACGCTCACGCCGGCGCTGGCCGCGCTGCTGCTGCGGCCGCAGGCCGCGGGCCGCGCGGCGGCCTCGCGCGGCGGTTTCTACGCGCGCATCGACCGCGGGTACGAGCGGCTGCTGCGCCTCGTGCTGCGGCACCGGCTGGCCACCGCCGTGCTGGCCCTGGCGGTCAGCGCCTCGTCGGTGCCGCTGTACGGCGCGCTGCGCCAGGACTTCCTGCCCACCGACCAGGACGAGAGCGAGTTCCAGGTCAACATCAGCGGGCCCGAGGGCACCAGCTTCGCGGGCATGGACGGCGCGCTGGCCGCCATCGAGGCCGAGGTGCGCGGCCACCCGCAGGTGGCCTCGGTCCTGGCCAGCGCTGGCGGCAGCTTCCTCGGGCAGGTGAACAGCGCGCGCCTGCACGTCGGGCTGCGCCCGCACGCGGAGCGCGTCTGGTCCTTCGGCCGCGCCGCGCGGGCCGCGCTCGACGGCCGCTGGTCCGAGGTCCTCGCGCCCACGGTCAGCCAGGCCGAGGTCATGCAGGACGTGCGCCGCGCGCTGCACCGCTTCCCCGACCTGCGCTGCTCGGTGCGCCCGTACCCGTCCTTCAACCTGGGCGGCGGCAACTTCGAGATCGACCTGGCGCTGCGCGGGCCCGAGCTCGAGCGCCTGGCCGCGGCCACCGAGGCGCTGCGCGCGCGCGCGCCCGAGCTGGGCCTCGTGGACGCCGACACCACGCTCAAGCTCAACACGCCCGAGCTGGCCGTGGACCTCGACCGCGAGCGCGCGGCCGACCTGGGGGTCTCGCCGCGCGACGTGGGCACCGCGCTGCGCCTGCTGGTGGGCGGCGACGACGAGATCTCGCGCTTCCGCGACCCGGCCACCAACGAGGAGTACGACGTCCAGATCCGCCTGCGCGAGGACCAGCGCGGCGACCCGCTCGCGCTGGGCTCGCTGCTGGTGCCCGGCCGCGGCGACACGCTGGTCGAGCTGCGCAACCTGGGCTCGCTGCGGCCCACGCTGACGGCCGCGCGCATCGACCGCCTCGACCGCCAGCGCTCCGCCAACCTGCGCGCCTCGGTGGGCCCGGGCTTCGCGCTGGTAGACCGCCTCGACGCGCTGCGCGCCACCGCCGCCGAGCTCTCCCTGCCGCCCGGCTACGACACGCGCGTGCTGGGCCGCGGCCGCGAGCTGGAGCGCACCTTCGTCGAGTTCGGCTGGGCCTTCGCGCTCTCGATCGCGTTCATGTACATGATCCTGGCCGCGCAGTTCGACAGCCTGGTGCACCCGTTCACCATCCTGCTCAGCCTGCCGCTGTCCGTGCCCTTCGCGCTGCTCTCGCTGCTGGCCTTCGGCGGCACGCTGAACCTCTACTCGGCCCTCGGCATCCTGGTGCTGTTCGGCGTGGTGAAGAAGAACTCCATCCTGCAGGTCGACCACATGAACCAGTTGCGCGCGCGCGGCCTGCCGCGGCTGGAGGCCGTGCTGCAGGGCAACCGCGACCGCCTGCGGCCGATCCTGATGACGACGCTGGCGCTGGTGGGCGGCATGTTGCCGCTGGCGCTGGGCAGCGGGCCGGGCTCGGAGGAACGGCGCGCGGTGGCGCTGGTGGTCATCGGCGGCCAGACGCTGAGCCTGCTGCTCACGCTGCTGGTCACGCCGGTGGCCTACACGCTGCTGGACGACGTGTTCGCGCGGCGGCGCGCGGCGGCGTCGGCGGCGTCGGCAGGAGCACCGGCCGGGCCGGTGGCGTAGCGCCGGCGCGTCAGTCCGCGAACGCCCGCCAGCCCAGCCACGCGAGGCCGGCCACGACCGCCAGCAACGCGAGGCGCGCCAGCCACAGCAGCGGCACCTTGCGATTGGGCGAGTAGGGGTCGAGGAAGGTCATGGCGCGGTGGCGGGGTGTCGGGTGGTGAGCCGTGACGTATGCGCAACATACGTAACGCATAGGTTGCGCATACGTCACGACCCGCGCGCGAGGACCGTCCCCCGCAACCCCCGCGGCGCCGGCTGACATTGCGGGCACACGTGCGTGCCGCGCTGCCCGACCACCAGCCGCCGGATCCGCGCCCCGCACGCGCGACACGGCTGCCCGTCGCGCCCGTAGACGGCAAACTGGTCCTGGTAGGCGCCCGGCCGCCCCTCGGGCGTGCGGTAGAAGGTGTCGAAGCTGGAGCCGTCGGCGGCAATGGCGTGCGCCAGCGTGTGGCGGATGGCGGCGGCCAGCGCGTTCGCCTGGCTGCGCGTCACCGAGGCCGAGCTGCGCAGCGGATGCAGGCCGGCGCGGTGCAGCGACTCGTCCACGTAGATGTTTCCGAGACCGGCGAGGAAGGCCTGATCCAGCAGCAGCGGCTTGAGGCGCCGGCGCCGGGCGTGCAGCGCGGCGTGCAGCCAGTCGCCGCGCAGGTCCAGCGGCTCGGGCCCCAGCGCGCCGGTGGCCTGCTCGGGCCGGTCCACCAGCGCCAGGCGCCCGAACTTGCGCACGTCCGAGAAGACCAGCCGCTCGCCGCCGTCCAGGTGGAAGACGACGCGCGCGAAGGCCTCGTCGGGCGCGCGGCCGACGTGCAGCCTGCCGGTCATGCGCAGGTGGCCGACGAGCGCGCGGCCGTCGTCGAGGTCCAGGATCCAGAACTTGCCGCGGCGGCGCAGCGCGGTGATGCGGCGGCCGGCCAGCTCGGCCCCGAAGCGGCGTGCGGCGGGCTGCGCGATGGTGCGGGCCCAGCGCACCTCGGCGCGCAGCACGGTGCGACCGGTGAGCGTCGGGCGCAGTTGGCGCACGATGGTCTCGACCTCGGGCAGCTCGGGCATGCGCGCCCCGCGTCAGGCCTGCACGGTGCCGCGCAGCAGGTTGGACAGCGAAACGCCGGCCAGCGCCGCCGGATCGGCCACGGCCGACTGGAAGAAGAGCTCCAACCCGACCGGCAGGCCGGAGGGCCAGGCAGGCCACGGCAGGACCAGCGCGCCGGCCGCGTCGGTGGCCAGGTAGAAGGTGGCCAGCGGCGGAAAGGCCGAGAGCGTTCCGCCCTTGAAGGGCACGCCGGTCTGGATCAGCGACAGGAACAGCGCACACGACGCGGAGGACGCGGCGCCGTCCAGGGTGAGCTGTCCCGGCGTGCCGGGCACGAGGTCGCCCTGGCCGGCAAGCCGCGGCACGCCCGCGACGCCGGCGAGGCCGCCGCCGAGGTCGGTCCACGGACCCTCGGACGGGCCGGCCAGCACCTGCACGAGGCCGCCGTCGGGGCCGCTGGTGTCGGCGTACACGAAGGCGACGGCCAGGTCGGTGCGCCCGTCGCCGTCGACGTCGTGCAGGCCGGCGATGGACGTGTCGAAGCGCGGACCCTGCACCGGGCCGTCCCAGTGCAGCAGCTCCGGACCGCCGCCCGAGTGGACGCGCCCCGAGCCCGAGCCGAAGCCCGCCGTGTCGTCGCCCGGCGACGAGAAGGCGACATCGGGCACGCCGTCCAGGTTCCAGTCGCCGGCGTGGTCCACCCACAGGCCGATCAGGTCGGTCTCCGCGTCGCCGAACCACTGGCGCAGGATCGCGCCGCTGGCGCCGGAGAACAGCAGGACGCGCCCGGCGTTGGGGGCGGAGGTGTCGTCGCCCGCCGCGCCGACCAGCAGGTCGGGCACGCCGTCGAAGTCGGTGTCCGGCATGCCGGACACGGCGTGGCCGAAGAAGTCGCCGGTCGTGAGGCCGATCCAGTGGTGCAGCACGGCGCCGTCGGTGCCGGAGTAGACGCGCACCTCGCCGAAGTCGGGGTAGTCGTGCGCGCCGGCGATGAAGTCGGGCACGCCGTCGAGGTTGATGTCGCCGCAGGCGTCCACGGCATGGCCGAGGTCGTCGATCGGCTCGAGGCCCGCGACCATCAGCCACGTGCTGCCGTCGGCGCCGCTGCAGACGCGCACGCTGCCGCTGTTGCCGCCCATGACGTCGTCGTGGTGCGCGCCGATGGCCAGGTCGGGCACGCCGTCGCCGGTCACGTCGCCGATGCCGGCCAGCTCGACGCCGAACTCGTCGTCGCCGTTGCCGTCGGCCTCCAGCACGAGCAGCGGCACGCCGCTGGCGCCGGACATCAGGTAGGCGCGGCCGCCGTTGGAGAAGAGCGTGTCGTTGCGGGCTGCGCCGACCAGCACGTCGTCCTGGCCGTCGCCATCGACGTCCCCGGCCGCGGCCACGGCGCTGCCGAACTCGTCCAGCGCGGCCTCGCCCAGCCACGTGTGCAGCAGCGCGCCGTCGAAGCCGCGCCGGGCCTCGGCCGCGCCGGCGTCGGTGCCCACGCCGTCGTGGCCGGGGATGCCGATCAGCAGGTCGGGCAGTCCGTCACCGTCCACGTCGCCGGCGCGCGCGACGGGGCTGCCGAAGATCTGCGCCGGCGGGGAGCCCGACAGCGAGTAGAGCAGCGTCTGCGCCGCGACGGGCGCGCACAGGACCAGGGCGGACACGAGGGTGCGCATGGGTCGATTCTCCATTCCTCCGCCAGCGGCGTCGGCCGCGACGGTACCGCGGATGGCGCGGGCCGTCCACGCATCCCTGCCCGTCAGGGCTGGATCACGCCGCGCAGCAGGTTGCTGAGCGCCACGTTCTGCACGGCGGTGGTGTCGGCCACGGCCGTCTGGAAGAAGAGCTCCAGCCCGGCGGGCAGGCCGGCGGGCCAGGTGCTCCACGGCAGCGTGACGCTGCCGGCCGGGTTGGTGGAGAACAGGAACGTGGCCAGCGGCGGGTAGGCGGACAGCGTGCCGCCCTTGAAGGGCACGCCGACCTCGAGGAACGAGAAGAACAGCAGGCACGGCGCGGAGGGCGCCGCCGAGGACAGCGTGATGTCGCCCGGCGTGCCGGCCGACAGCGCGCCCTGGCCGGCCAGCACCGGGATGCCGGTCACGCCGGCGATGCCGCCGCCGAGGTCGGTCCATGGGCCTGCGTCGGCGGCACCCGCAAGCGGAGTGGCCGACAGGACGAGGACGGCGAACAGGGAGAGACAGGTGTTGCGCAGCATGGGTGCGGGATCGGGGTCCACAGCCTACCCCGTGCGGGAGCGGCGTGCCGCAGGGTCTGGGCGCCGGTCCCGCACGCCGGCCCGGATTCGCCACGCGAGCGGCCTGGCGCCGTCCGCTAGAGTGCGCGCCTTCCCGCCCAGGGGGTGCGACATGCTGCGCTGCGGTGTCCCGAGAGGTCGTGACGAGTTCCGCGTCGGACGCAGCCTCGTGGCGCTGCTGGCGGCCGCGCTGCTGGGCGGCTGCGGCGAAGCGTCGCCGGGGACCTCGACGCCGGCGGGTGCGGCGCCGGCGCTGCTGCACCTGGCCGACGCGCTCGCTGCCGCGCGCGTCAGCGCCGCGACGGCCGCGCCGCGCGCCGCTCGCGCCTGGTCCTTCGACCAGCCGCGCCCCGAGTGGCAGGTGCAGGGCCACGAGCAGTCGGGGCGGCTCGCGCGCGTGACGCTCGAGCGCGTGGCGGACGCGACGCGTCTCGTGCTGCGCGCGCCCGAGGGCGGCGCGGGCGGCATGCTGATGGGCGGCCTCGTGGCGCAGGTGGACGCCGGGCCGCTGCAGTCGTGGGCCGGCGTGCGCGTGCGCGCACGCACGCACGAGCGTATGTCGGGCGTGGTGGCCGTGGCCAACGTGCACGGCGAGCAGGGCCTGCCGCAGCGCTGGGTGTTCATGATGGGAGGCGAGGGCAGCGCGCCGGTCTTCGGCGACGGCTCGGTGCAGGACTACCTGCTGCCGCTGAAGGGCTCCGCGGACGAGACGCTGGACACGCTGGGGCTGTTCATCGGCGCGCCGGGCGCGGCGGGCAGCCTGGACATCCTGTCGGTCACGCTCGTGCCGCGCGGCGCGGAGTTCGAGCGCGACGCGGGCGTGCTGGCCGTGGCGCGCGGCGGCGAGTCGCGTCACGCGCTCTACGCGCACGCCCCGGCGCGTCTGGCCTTCCGCGTGCGCGTGCCGCCGGGCGGGCGGCTGGACCTCGGGCTGTCGGGCCTGCCGGGCGAGTCGCTGGAACACGAAGTGTCACTGTCGGATGGCGGCGCGGCCGAGGTGCTGCTGCAGGAGCGGCTCCCCGGCGCGGATGCGTGGGCGCAGCGCTCCGTGGACCTCTCGGCCTGGGCCGGCCGCGAGGTCGAGCTGGCGCTGGAGGCGCGCGGCGGCGAGCCCGGCGCGGTGGCGCTGTGGGGCGCGCCCGTCGTCTCGGGCGCCGAGCGGCCCGCACTTCCCAACGTGCTCTTCTACGTCATCGACGGCGGCGGCGCGGACCAGATGTCGCTCTACGGCTACGAGCGCCCGACGACGCCCTTCCTCGAGGATCTGGCGCAGCAGGGCGTGGTCTTCGAGCGCGCGCACAGCAACGCCACTTGGACGCAGCCCAGCACGGCCTCGTTCATGACCGGCCTGCACCACAGCGTGCTGGGCGGCCTGCGCCGCGGACTGCACAGCACGCCCGTGCCCGACGCGGCCACGACCATGGCCGAGCACTTCCGCCGCGGCGGCTGGTTCACCGCCTCGCTCACCAGCAACCCCAACTGCGCGCGCGTCATCGGCCTGCAGCGCGGCGTGGACGTGCTGGACGACACCTTCCCCGAGGAGGACTCGGCCTCGGCCGCCGCGCTGCACGCGCGCTTCTTCGAGGTGCGCGCGCAATACCCCGGCGCGCCGTGGTGGGTGCACATCCAGACCACCGACGTGCACGAGCCGAACATCCCCACCGAGCGCTTCGCCGGCCGCTGGGTGCCCCAGGCGGACCACGAGCGGCTGTGGGAGTGGGAGGAGCGCATGGACGAGGCCGCCCCCGGCCTCTTCGGCACCACCAGCATCGCGCACTACCACGACGAGGCCCTGCGCCTCGCGGGCCTCGACCGGCACGCCTACTACGACACGCGCCGCGGCCTGTACGACGAGACCATGCTGCAGCAGGACGACGCGCTGCGCAGCTTCGTGCAGCAGCTCCAGGACGCAGGCGAGTGGGAGAACACGCTGCTGGTCATCGGCGCCGACCACGGCCACCCGGCCGGCACCTTCGCGCGCTGGGGCCGCGGGCTGATCGAGCCGCCGCCGGACGAGTGGCAGGGCGCGCTGTTCGACTCCTACGCCTCGCACGTGCCGCTCATCGTGGTCTGGCCCGGGCGCCTGCCGGGCGGGCGGCGCATCGCCGAGCCGGTGGCCATGATCGACGTGCTGCCCACGCTGCTGGAGCTCGCCGGCCTGCCGCCAGCCGAGGTGTCGCAGGGCCGCTCGCTGGCGGCCGCGCTGCGCGGCGGCACGCTGCCGCGCGCGCCGGTGCTCTTCGACGAGGTGCGCGTGGACGAGGCCAGCGGCGCGCTGGTCGGCAACCTGGAGCTGATCGACGGCCGCTGGGGCGCGTCGCTGGAGGTGGGCCCGGTGCCGGACGGCGCGGACCCCGCGCGCGGCCGCCACACGGTGCCCGCCGGCGGCCGCTGGGGCGCCGTGCACCCGTGGTTCGGCGACGTGCCGCGCTTGCTGCTGTACGACCTGGAGGCCGACCGCTTCGCGACGCGCGCGGTGAACGACGCGCACCCGGAGCTGGTGGAGAAGTACGCGCAGATCCTGCGCGAGCGCTGGGACGCACACGTCGCGCTGGCGCAGCGCTTCACGCAGGCGGGCGGGGCGGAGCTGGATCCGGAGATGCTGGAGCGGTTGAAGGCGCTGGGGTACGTGAGGTGAACGGACGCGGCGCGGGGTCCGTCAGCTCCCCTTGCGCCCGTACCGCACCAACCTCAAGTGCTCCTCCTGCACCAGCCCGATGCCCGGCGCGTGCAGCTTGACCTCGCTGCCGCGTTCCAGCGCCGACGACTCGCGCACCTGCAGGCAGCCCTCGAAGCGTCCGGCCGGCGTGACCAGCGTCGCGGACAGGCCCGTGATCTCGGCCCGGTCGAGGGCCGCGCCCGGCGCGACCTCCTGGTAAAAGCGCGCGCCGACCCGGGGGCTGCCCGGCAGCAGCAGGCCGAAGCGCGCGCCGGCCTCGCCGGCCAGCCACGCGCCGTCGTGCTTCACGACGCGGCCGTCCTCGTAGATGTCCACCTCCTCGCCGAAGTAGCCGAGGGCGCCGGTCAGGCTCGAGATGGCCATGTAGTTGCGCGAGACCTCGACCAGCTCGCCGTCCGCTTCCTCGCGCTCCTCGACCACGCGCGTCTCGACGCCGGCGACGGTGCGCGTCTGGTCCAGCACGGTGATGGTCAGGCGCGCGGCCTCGCCGTCCTCCTCGCCTTCGAGCACCAGTTGCCAGCCGGGCTCGAGCACGAAGTACGGGTTGCGGCCGACCGAGGTCCAGCCGCCCTGCGCCTCGGCGAAGGTGTCGGCGTAGGCCGGCTCGGCGGCGGCGGCCAGCAGCGCGCCGCTGACGCCGTCCACCTGCACGCTGGCCGGCGCGTCGCCCTGGATCTCCACCGTGATGACCGGCTGGCCGGCCTTCAGGCGCAGGCAGGCCTCGACCGGCCGGCCCGGGTGGCGCGCGAGCGCCGTCTCGACCGCGTGCCACAGCGGCACCTTGCAGGCGGCGATGGCGGCGGAGTGGTCCTCGGCCTCGTCCTCGGTCTCGACCACGCGGCCGTCGGCGGCGTCGATCACCACGTTGAAGGTGCGCACGCCGCGCGCGAGGTCCACGGACCAGGCCAGGCCCTCGTCCCCCTGCTCCAGCTCGACGTGGAAGGGCGTGCCCGAGCCGGCGTGCTGCAGGCCGAGCTCGAGCGCGACGGGGAAGTCGATGCGGGTGGCGGCGGACGGGAGGTGCTCGTGCGCTGCGTGCTCCTGGTACGAGGCGCAGGCGGCGAGCAGCAGGCAGGCGGTGGCGCGGGCGAGCATGGGCGTGGCTCCTCGAGACGGGTCCACAATCATGTCAAAGCGCGTCGCGCGCGAGGATGACGGCAGCGTGATGGTGGCCGAAACGACACGCCCGCGGCCGTCGCCGCGGAGGGTCGCGAGCCAGATCGAGCAGGTCGGCGACCACGGCCTCGACCGTGGGCCAGCGGCCTGCGCCGCGTCCCTCCAGCAGCAGGCGGCCGGCGTCCGTGCGGAGGAGAGCCGCGTTGCCCGCGCCGCGCGTGCGCGCCAGCGGGTGGGCGGGATCCAGGACGACCGGTCGCACGTCGGCGAGGGGCCGCGCGCCGTCAAGGCGCAGCGTGGCCACCTGGCGCAGCACGGCGCCCGCGCGCGCGCGCGCCAGCTCGGCCGGGCCGATGGGCACGCAGGTCACCGTCCGCGGATCGATCCAGCGCCCCGTCGCGGCGTGGCAGGCGAGGACCAGCTTGTCCGCGGCGTCGCGGCCCGAGAGGTCGCGCTGCACTTTGCGCTCGCACAGCCCGAGGCGTCGCGCGTGTTCCAGCGCCTCCTCGGGCGAGGCGCCCCGCGCCAGCTGGTCGAGGACGCAGGTCGTCGTGCCGTTGAGCACGGCCTCCAGGCCTGCGATGCGCTCCGTCCGCGCCAGGCGGCGCAGCGCCGGCAGCAGCGGCATGGCGCCGCCCGCCGCGGCCGACGCGCGCAGCGAGACGCCGTTCGCCGCCGCCAGCCGCTCCAGCTCCGCGCCGTGCGCCGCTAGCACGGCCTTGTTGGTCGTGACGACGTGCGCGCCGGAGCGCAGCGCGGCGCCGAGGGCCGAGCGCGCTGGAACGAGGCCACCGAGGCACTCCACGACCACGTCGGCGCCGCAGCTGGCCGTCGCCACGGCGTCGTCGTGCAGCGGCAGGTCCGACGGCAGCCCGGGACGCGGCCGCGCGCGATCGCGCGCGCAGGCGGCGACGACCTCGAAGCACTCCGGCAGCCGGCGCAGCGCAACCAGCACGCCGCCGCCCACGGTCCCGAGGCCAAGCAGCGCCACGCGCAGGGGCGCGGCCGGCGCCGGCACCGCCTCCAGATGCGCGAGCGGCGCGCCGACGAGCGTCTCCCGCGCGTTTCCGAGGCCTGCGATCTCGAACGGCCGGCCCGCCGACTGCGCCACGATCAGCGCCTTGTGCTGGACGATCGAGCCGTCGGTCGCCAGCGCGTCGTCCCATGTGGCCGCCGCGTAGCGCGCCGGCGGCGGACCGGGCAGGGCCGGGTCGCGCGCGTACAGGCCGTCGACGTCCTTGACCAGCCGGCAGCGCGCCTGCAGCCGGGCCGCAAGGAACAGCGCCGAGAGATCCGAGCCGCCGCGGCCGAGGAGCACGATGTGGCCGTCGGCGTCGTGCGCGAAGAAGCCTGGCACGACGGCCACCGCGCCGTCCGCGAGGGCCCGGCGCAGCGGCCGCGGGTCGAGCCCGACGGGCAGCGCGTCCAGCGGATCGCCCTGCGCGACCAGCCGCAGCGTCGCCGGCGACAGGACTCGTGCCGAGACGCCGGCGCGTTCGAGATGCAGGCCCAGCAGCGCCGCGGCCCGCTGCTCGCCCAGCGCCGCCAAGGCCGCGAGGGCGTGCGGCGGCGGCGGCTCGCCGTCCCCGCCCGTGCGCGCGAGCAGCGCATTCGTCTCGCCTGCCAGCGCCGAGACCACGGCGACGACGCCGTAGCCCTCGCGCCGCCAGCGGTAGACCTCGTGCACCGCGCGCGGCAGCGCGTCCTCGCCGGACAGCACCGAGCCGCCCAGCTTGAGCACGATCACGGGATCGCTGCGCACGTGGCCTCCTCGGCCGCGGGCGCGGCCTCCAGCGCGGCGAGCAGGTCGCGCAGGATCTCCTGCGGGTCCTCGAGGCCGATGGACAGGCGCAGCAGGCCGTCACCGATGCCGGCGCGGCGGCGCTCGTCGGCGGGCACGTCGGCGTGCGTCATGCTGGCCGAATGGGTGAGCAGGGTCTCCACCGAGCCCACGTGCTCGGCCAGGCGGCACAGCCGCACGCGCGACAGCAGGGCGCGCGCCGCCGGCTCACCGCCGCGCAGCTCGAAGGACAGCACGGCGCCGTGCGCGCCGAGGTGCTGGCGCTCGGCCAGCGCCGTCTGGCTCCCGGGCAGCCGCGTCGGGTAGTGCACGCGCGCCACCTCGGGCCGACGAGCCAGCTCGTCGGCCAGTTGACGTGCCGACTCCGACTGGCGCAGCAGGCGCAGCGGCAGGGTCTTCAGCCCCTGCAGCGTGAGCCAGGCGTTGAAGGGCGACTGGATCGCGCCGGTGGACTTGCGCACGAAGCGCAGGCGCTCCAGCAGCGCCGCGTCATGCGTCACCAGCGTCCCGCCCAGGGCGGCCGAGTGGCCCTCGATGAACTTGGTCGTCGAATACACCGCCACGTCCGCGCCGAGGTCCAGCGGACGCTGCAGCACGGGCGTGAGGAACGTGTTGTCCACCGCCAGCAGCACCCCGGTGCGGCGCGCGAGCGCGGCCAGGGCCGCGATGTCCGTGAGCACGAGCGTCGGGTTGGCGGGCGTCTCGACGAAGACCAGCCGCGTCGCAGGGCGCAACGCGGCGGCCACTGCGCCGGGGTCGGTGGCGTCGACGAAGTCGGCCTCTACGCCGAAGCCGGCGAGGACACGCTGCAGCAGGCGCGTCGTGCCGCCGTAGACGGCGCGGCCGCAGACCACGTGGTCGCCGGCGCGCAGCACGGCCAGCAGCAGCGCCGTCTCGGCCGCGAGGCCCGTGGCGAAGGCCACCGCCGGCGGCGCGCCCTCCAGCTCACCCAGCGCGCGTTCGAGCGCCGCGACCGTGGGGTTGCTGACGCGCGAGTAGGCGTGCTCGGCCCGGCTCTGCAGGCCGTCGCGGCTGAAGGACGTGGACTGCACGATGGGGAAGACCAGCGGGTCGCCGTCGCGACCTCCCTGGCCGGCGTGGGCGCAGAGGGTCTCGGCGCTGGCGCGGGGCTGCTCGAAGGACATGCCGTGTCTCCTGACGGCATCGCCAGCGGCCCCGGAGCGACGTGAGGCGCAGCACGCGCTGCGTGATTTTGACGCGCGCCTCGCGGCGCCGTCCGCATCGTTCCCCACGTCGGGGCTGGCCTCGGCACCGTGGCCCGTCAACGACGGGCTCGGTTGCCGCCCGGGGACCCAGAGGCTCTCCCGGGGCTCTTGATGCTGGGGCGGGAGGTTAGAGACGGCGGGGGGCGCTGTCAAGCGGCGGGCGGAGGCGCGCGGCGGCTTGCGTCGCGCGTGCCGTGACAGGCGAGTGCCCAGCGGGCCGCGCGCGATGCGCGAGAATGCGCGCGCCCCGCGCGAGGCTCGCGATGTCCTTCCCATCCGCACCCGGCGCCCGCCGCGTCCCGAGATCCGCCGCCGCGCTGGTCGCGCCGTTGGCGCTGCTGGCGGGCGCGCCCCGCGCTCAGGACGCGCCCGGCGAGGTCGTCGGGCTGCAGAAGATCAGCTCCACCGCCGGCGGGTTCGCCGGCCCGCTCGACGACGTGGACGCCTTCAGCCGCGCGGTCGTGCCGCTGGGCGACCTGGACGGCGACGGCACGTGCGACCTGCTGGTGGGCGCGCTTGGCGACGACGACGGCGGCCCCGACCGCGGCGCGGCCTGGATCCTGTTCCTGCACCCCGACGGCACGGTCAAGGCGCAGGCCAAGATCAGCGCCACGGCCGGCGGCTTCACGGGCGCGCTGGACGCGGGCGACTGGTTCGGCTTCGCGGGCGCGGCGCTGGGCGACCTCGACGGCGACGGCGTCGCGGACGTCGCCGTGGGCGCGCCGCGGGACGACGACGGCGTGCCCAACGGCGGCGCGGTCTGGATCCTGTTCCTCGACGCGGCGGGCGGCGTGGCGTCGCACGCGAAGATCAGCGCCACGAGCGGCGGCTTCGCGGGCCCGCTGGCGAGCAACGACCAGTTCGGCACGTCGCTGGCCGCGCTGGGCGACCTGGACGGCGACGGCGTGACGGACCTGGCGGCCGGCGCGGTGCACGACGGCGACGGCGGCGCCGACCAGGGCGCGGTGTGGATCCTGTTCCTGAAGCCCGACGGCACGGTCAAGGCGCAGGCCAAGCTCAGCGAGACGCAGGGCGGCTTCACGGGCCCGCTGGACGGCGGCGACCAGTTCGCGATCGGCCTGGCGCTGGCCGGCGACCTGGACGGCGACGGCCGGCCCGAGCTGGCCGTGGGCGCGCGCGGCGACGATGACGGCGGTCCCGACCGCGGCGCCGTGTGGCTGCTGTCGCTCGACCCCGACGGCAGCGTGGCCTCGCAGGCCAAGATCAGCTCGACGGCGGGCGGCTTCACCGGGCCGCTGGCCGACGGCGACTTCTTCGGCGTCTCGCTTGCGGCGCCCGGGGACCTGGACGGCGACGGCCGCCTCGACTTGGCCGTGGGCGCCAACCTGTCCGACGCCGGCGGCCTCGACCGCGGCGCGCTGTACGCGCTGTTCCTGGACGCGGGCGGCGCCGTGCTCTCGCACGCCAAGGTCGGCGCCGGCAGCGGCGGCTTCACGGGCCAGCTCGACCTGCTGGACGACTTCGGCATCGCGTTGGCCGCGCCCGGGGACCTGGACGGCGACGGCGTCGCTGACCTCTGCGCCGGCGCGCTGTGGGACGACGACGGCGGCACCGACCGCGGCGCGGTGTGGGTGCTGTTCCTGGAGGCCGGCCAGTGGCTGGACCTCGACCACGCGCTGGCGGGCACGGCGGGCGCGCCCGCGGCCGCGGGCCAGGGGGCGCTGGTCGGCGGCAGCGCCGGCACGCTGTCGCTGCAGGGCGCGCTGCCGGGCGGCGCGGCCGCGCTGGTGGTCGGCCTCTCCCCGCTGCTGGCGCCCTTCAAGGGCGGCGTGCTCGTGCCCGAGGCCGCGCTGCTGCTGCCGGGCCTGCCGCTGGACGGCGCCGGCGCGCTGGAGCTGGGCTTCACCTGGCCGGCGGGCCTGCCGGCCGACACCTCGGTGTGGCTGCAGTTCTGGGTCGCCGACGCAGGCGGGCCGGCGGGCTACGCGGCCTCGAACGGCTTGCAGGCCGTCGTGCCCTGAGACGCGAGCGCGCCCTACTCGCGCTCGGCGCCCAGCCCGGCGATGCGCGCGTCGCCCGGCCGCAGCTCCACGGTCAGCCGCGTGACCTCGTGGTCGCGCTCCGAGCGCAACCGCAGCTCGTACTCGCCGGGCGAGAGCTCGGCGACGCCCTCGAGGACGTGCGCGCCGATGTCGTCGCACAGCATGCGGAAGACCTGCAGGTGCCGCTCGAGCGGGAAGTCCTCCAGGAAGCCCGGGCCCAGGTTCTCTTGCAGCCAGGCCGTGAGCGCCGCGTCGTCGCCGCCGGCGGCCAGCAGCGCCGACAGCGCGCGCAGGCGCTCGCCCGCGGGCCCGTCGGGCAGTCCGGGCAGGGCGCGCGCGGGCTGCGGAACCCGGGGATCGAACGCCGGGTCGAAGGCCATGCGACCGATGTCCCAGGCCAGGTCCTGCATGCCGCGCGCCGAGGCGTTGCTCATCAGCGCGATGAACAAGCCCTCGTCCGCGAACCACAGCACGTCGGCGAACTGGATCCCGTTGCCGCCGTTGTGCGTGACCAGGCGCGTGCCGCGCGGCGTGGTGAAGAGCGCCCAGCCGTAGCCGTAGTGCGAGCCGGAGCCCGGGCCCTCCTCGACGTGCGGCGCAAGCATCTGGGCCAGCGAGGCCTCCGACAGCACCACGTGCCGCTGCAGCGCCTGGACCCACGCCAGCATGTCGTGCGTGGTGCTGAGCAGGCCGCCGTTGCAGCGCAGGTGCCAGCCCGGTCCGTCGGCGGCGTGCGGCTGGTCGAGCATGGTGCCCCAGCGCTCGCCGTCGCGGTCGTAGCCCACGGCCAGCGGCGCCTTCGACCAGTCCGCCGCCAGGTAGCCGGTATGCGCGAGGCCCGCGGGCACCAGCAAGCGCTCGCGCAGGAAGGCCTCGTAGCCCTGCCCGCTGGCGTGCTCGACCACCGCGCCCAGCAGGCTGTAGCCCACGTTGCTGTACTCGTAGGCCGTGCCCGGCGCGGACTCGAGCGGCGTGGCCAGCGCCAGCGCCACGAAGTCGTCGCGGCCGACCGGGTCGCGGTCGTCACCGATGGCGCCGGGGAAGCCGGCCGAGTGCGTCAGCAGGTGGTGGAGCGTGATGTCCTGCTTGTCCGCGGGCACGCCGGGCAGGTGCCGCGAGAGTGGGTCCTGCAGGGACAGCTTGCCCAGCTCCTGCAGCTTCAGGATGGCCGCGGCCGTGAACTGCTTGGTGATCGAGCCGATGGCGTGCACGGTGCCTGGCGCGTTGGGCCGGCCGGCCCCGCGGTCCGCGAGGCCGTAGCCGCGGTCGAGCAGCGGGCGGCCGCCGCGCGCCACCAGCACGCTGCCGTGGAAGCCGGCCTCGGCGCAGCGCTGCAGGAAGGCATCGGCGCGCGCGGCCAGCGAGTCGGTTGCGGCGGCCGCGGGCGCGGACTGCGTCGGCGCTTCCTGCCACGGAACGGCGGCCAGCACGGCGAGCAGGGCGGCAGGCAGCAGGAAGGCGGACATGGCGAGCTCCCGGAAGATGGCCGGCCTACGCCCGCCGGGCCGGCGGCGTTGGCGGCGAGGCCGCTCGCCGTCGGTTCGCCGTCGGGCTGCGGCTCGGCAGCCTGCGGCGGTCAGGCGCCTGGCTCCGTCGTAGGATCGCGCGGATGATCCCGCGATGGCGTTGCGTGGCCGCGATCCTGGTCATGGCCCTGGCCCCTTCCTGCCGAGGCCCGGACCGCGAAACCGCCGGCTCGGCCGCGATCCCCGCGGACGACCGGCGCGCGATCCGCGCCACGCTCGACGGGCTGTATGCCGCGTTCGGTTTCGACGCGGGCGGCGAAGCCGACTGGGAAGGCATCCGCGCGCTCTGCGCCGAGGGGGCCGCGTTCCTCGCGCCCGCGTCGGAGGGTCGGCCGCCGCGGGCGACGGGCCTCGACGGGTTCCTGGCCGACTTCCGCGCCTGGGTCGCCAGCCCATCCGTCGCCGCGACGGGCCTGCACGAGCGCATCACCGGTGTGCGCCTGGACGGCTTCGGGCGCATCGCGCACGCCTTCGTGGCCTTCGAGGGCTACGCGCCCGGCGACGGCCGCACGCTCACGCGCGGGCTGGACAGCCTGCAGCTCGTGCGGGATGGCGGGCGCTGGCTGCTGGTGTCGTTCACCACGCAGTACGAGTCGCCGGAGCTGGAGCTGCCCGTGCGCTTCGTGGGCGAGGCCGGGGGCTGAGCGGTGCGCGCAGGCTGCGCGCGAGCCGCTGGTACGCCCGGCAGGATTCGAACCTGCGACCCCCGGTTTAGGAAACCAGTGCTCTATCCCCTGAGCTACGGGCGCACGGCGCGGCCGGGCCGCGCGCGGGGCATCATCCGGGTCGCGGCGGGGGGCCGGCAAGGGCGGCGCGCGGGGGTCCGAGGCGGCGCAGCACCTCGGCGTCGGCCTCCGAGGCCTGCGCGCCGAAGGGCACGCTCCACGTGGCGCGCAGCGGGCCGAGCCGGTCGCTCAGCGCCAGCACCAGCACCTCGTCGCCCGGGTCCGTGGGGCCCTCGATGCGCACGCTCTCGTCCACGCGCAGGTCCTCGGGCGCGAACTCCACGCCCGTGCGCAGGTCGCGCAGCCGGCCGCCGGCGACGGCGCCGAGCGCGTGCGCCCAGCCGGCGGCCGTGAGGCGGTCGACGGCCTCGGACAGGCTCTCGGGCTCGGTCGGAGTGAACGGGACATGCCGCACGGAGATCCCTCCACGCCGTGCCGCCGGCGGGTCGACGGCGCGCTAGAGCGGATAGCCGCAGCGATAGGTGCCGCAAGGCAACGTCGGCCCACTGAGCCGCTGGCGAGTGCGGACGTGAGGCGCTGGCGAGGTCAGCCGCCGGGCGTGTCGCACTTCGCGTTGCTGACGCACCGGCGAAAAAAAAGCCCCGTCAGGACGGGGCAGGGGGGCGCGTTGACCGCGGAGCCCCGCGTGCGGCTGAAAGCAGCCTTACTGAAACAGGCAGCAATCACCGCTCAGGTACAATCCGGCCGAGACAGTACAGCGGGAGGCCGAAGCCGTCAAGCTTGAGCGAGCAACGCGAGGGCGGACGCCGGCCATCAAGGAGGATGCGGCATGGCATCACTGGCACTCGGGCTGGACATCGGATCGAGTTCGGTGGGTTGGGCGCTCGTTTCTCTGCGGGATGGCGCACCTGAGGGACTGGTCGGGCTCGGAGCCCGCATCTTCGAGCCGGGCGTCGTGGGCTCCGTTGAGCAGGGCCGGGAGGAGTCGCGAAACCTCAAACGCCGGCAGCAGCGGCAGCAGCGTCGGCAGACGGGGCGAAGGCGTGCACGACTCCGAAGCGTCTACCGGGTGCTGGCAGAAGCCGGCCTGCTTCCAGCCCTTGAGCACGGCCGGCCATGGCACCTCCAGATTCATGAGGCGCTGGAATCCGTGGATGCGCGACTCCGTGCGAAGCACCTCGCACAGGGCGATCATCTGGGTCAGCAGGTGCTCTTCTATCGGCTGCGAGCGAAGGCGCTGGCCGAGCCGCTGGAGGCGCACGAACTTGGCCGCGTCCTCTACCAGTTGGCGCAGCGACGGGGCTATCGGCCTCATCGTCAGGCCGAGGCGTCTGCCAAGGACGACGACGAGGAGCTCGGGCAGGTCAAGGCGGGGATCGAGGAACTGCAGCGCCGCATGTCGGTTGAGGGCCAGCCGACGATCGGCGCGCTCTTTTCCACCTTCGACCCGGACGCGGAGCGCATTCGTGGCCCCGGACGATGGACCAGCCGTGACTGGTTCCGGGACGAGTTCAAGGCCATCTGCGCGGCGCAGAAGGTTCACCACGCAGGCCTGACGCCTGAGGTGGAGGACAAGCTAAGCCCTGCGATCTTCCATCAGCGGCCGCTGCGATCCCAAGCGGGGCTCGTCGGCCGCTGCGAACTCGAGCCGGGACACGTGCGCGCATCCCTGGCGCGACTGGAAGTGCAGCAGTTCCGCATCGTGCAGACCGTCAACAACCTGCGAGTGCTGGAGGAGGGGCGCGAGCAGCGTTCGCTCACCGCGCAAGAACGGGCGATGCTACGAGCGGGTCTGGACGCCCAGGACAGCATGACGCCCACGAAGATCAAGCAGCTTCTCGGGCTTCCGGCACGCAAGGCGCGGCTCAACGTTGAGTTGCGTGCGGAGTCCGGAGAGGCCGGGAAGATCCCCGGCAACCGAACAGCAAGTCGCCTGAGGCGCGTGCTCTCCAATCGTTGGGACGCGATGGACGAGGCGGCAAAGGCGACGCTCGTGGAGGATCTTCTCTCCATTCGTGATCCGGACGTGCTCCGGCGGCGGCTGATGGGACCGGCCCATGGTCTCGACGACACCCTGGCGAGGCGCGTCGCTGACGTGAGGCTGGAGTCCGGGCGAGCTGCGATTTCGCTCAAGGCGATGCGTCATCTGCTGCCTGTGATGATCGACGACGGTACGAGCTTCGCCGAGGCGCGGATGCGGCTGTACGGCAAGGACGTGAAGCCGCCGCTCCCGCTCCTGCCACCAGTCGACAAGGACTTCCCGCAGCTCCGGCAGCCGACCGTCCATCGGGCGTTGTCGGAGGTTCGCGCTGTCGTCAACGCCCTGGTCCGGAAGCATGGCAAGCCGGACGTCATCCGGATCGAGCTGGCACGTGACCTCAAGCACCCGCGAGCCGTGCGCGAGGCGATGTGGAAGCGGATCGAGGCGCGGCGCCGGGAGCGAGAGGGCTTCGCCAGGAAGATCCTGGAGCAGAACGCGCAGCAGACGGGTGCGAACATCGAACGCTGGGAGCTGGCCGTCGAGTGCGGGTTCCAGTGCCCATACACGGGCCGGAGCTTCTCGGCCCAGGACCTGCTGTCGCCGGCATCCCCGCTCCAGGTGGAGCACATCCTTCCGTACAGCAGGACGCTCGACAACTCGTTCGAGAACAAGACGCTTTGCTTCCGCGACGAGAATGCCCGGAAGCACAACCGCAGTCCGTGGGAAGCTTACGGGGGCACGGCCCAGTACGACGAGCTCATCCGCCGTGTGCGCGAGTTCAAGGGCAGCGACAAGCGGACGAAGGCATCCAAGCTCGATCGTTTCCTGCGCCAGACGCTGGCGGGCGACATCGAGGAGGAGTTCAGCGCGAGGCAGCTCTCGGAGACGCGTTACGCGACGCGCCTCGCGGCCGAGTACGTCGGCAAGCTATTCGGTGGTGCCGGTGGCGTGGATGACGAGGGCCGGCTGCGGGTTCAGACCAGCGCTGGCGGAGCGACGGCCATCCTGCGCAGGGAGTGGAACCTCAACCGGGTACTTGGCTTGGACGGCGAGAAGAACCGGGCGCATCATGGCCACCACGCGGTGGATGCGGTTGTCGTCGCGCTGACGGACCGACGCGCCGTCCACGAGATCGCACGAGCTGCGATGGACGCCGCGGCAAGCGGGTCCACCCGGAGACTCCGGCCGATACCGCTCCCGTGGACGTCGCTGGAGAAGGATGTTCGCAAGGCGATCGACGGGCTCGTCGTGTCGCACCGGACGTCCCACCGGTTGCGTGGGGGCTTGCACCAGGAGACCAACTACGGGATGTCGCCCGGCGGGGCGACGGGGGTCGTGCGCATTCGCAAGGAAGTCCAGCGGCTTGCTGCCAAGGACGTCGCGCGCATCGCGGATCCGGGCGTTCGGCGGGCCGTGGAGGAGAAGCTCAGGGAGCTTGGCGCGGAGTCGCCGGCCGAGGCGTTCAAGGGGGCAGGCACCCTTCCCGCACTCAAGACGCGCAGCGGCAGCAGTATCCCGATCAAGCGCGTCCGCCTCGAGGTCAAGAAGACGACGGTGGCCGTAGGTTCGCATGTCGCGCGGCGACAGCGGCTGAACGAACCGGGCAGCAACCACCACATGGCCGTCGTGGAGACCGTGGGCCATGAGGGGCGACCCGTCCGCTGGGAGGACCACGTGGTCAGCCGGTTCATGGCGACCGAACGCCAGCGGCGTGGTGAGCCAGTCGTGCAGCAGGACTGGGGGCCGGATCGGCGGCTTGTCTTCACGCTTGCGGCGGGTGACAGCGTCGGCCGGCAGAAGGACGACGCGTCGTGGGAACTCCGGGTCGTGAAGGCCGTGTCGGCGGGAGTGGTCGAGATGCTCGCCAACACGGACGCGAGGTCAACGCGGGCGATTCGTACTGAAGGCGCTGCTGGAGGACGCTTCAAACTCGGCGCTGAACGACTGCGCCTGGAGTTCTGGCAAAAGGTCACGGTCAGCCCGATCGGAGAGGTGGCGCCGGCGCGTGACTGACCGGGTGCTCGAAATCGCCGACCGGCCGGCAAGGTTGCGTCTCGAGTACGACAACATCGTGGTCGAAGGGGAAGAAGGCGAGCTCGGTCGAGTCCCGCTGCGGGACCTCGCGGCAGTGATCCTGGCCCACCCGCGGCTTGCGGTCACGCATGCCGTGCTCGAGGGACTGGCCCGGTGCAACGTGAGCCTGATCGTGTGCGACGCGCGACGTATGCCGGCCGGCATGCTGATGCCACTGCAGGCGCACTTCCTGCAGGCCGAACGGTTCCGAATGCAGGCGGCCATGTCCCAGCCACAGCGAAAGCGCCTCTGGAAGCAAGTCGTGCGGGCAAAGGTCGTCGCACAGGCCCAGCTCGTTGAGTCTGTGACGGGGGATAGCCGAGGACTCAAGGCGCTGGCCCAGAAGGTCCGATCCGGTGACCCGGCGAATGTCGAGGCGCGAGCCGCGATCACGTACTGGCGGGCGCTGATGCCCGGGGCGAGGTTTCGGCGTGACCCCGACGCCGGAGGACTGAACGCCGTGCTGAACTACGGATACGCAGTGGTACGCGCGGGCGTGGCGCGGGCGATCGTGGGAGCCGGACTGCACCCATCGGTTGGGCTGCACCACCACAACCGCTACAACGCCTTCTGCCTCGCTGATGACCTCATGGAGCCCTACCGGCCCCTCGTGGATGCGATCGCCGTTCGCCTGAGGGAGTCCGGGTGGGCGCAGGACGAGCTCGGGCCTGAGCAGCGACGGATGATCCTCGAGGCCTTGAGCGGTGGGTACCGAGGTGCAGAGGAGACGCGGACGCTTTCCGACTGGTTCGCGAGGATGGCCTTCTCGCTCGTGAAGGTGCTTGAGCACGAGCGGGAGGATCTGGATCTGCCGGCGCTTCCGCCGCGCGTCGGGTGACGACGCCCGGAGCGTATCGTCCGATGTGGCTCTTCGCGCTGTTCGACCTTCCGGTGAAGACGCGCGACGATCGACGCGACTACACGAAGTTCCGCAAGGCCCTCTTGCGCGAGGGCTTCTGCATGCTCCAATTCTCGGTCTATGCGCGCTACTGTCCGAGCGAGGAGAGCAGCAAGGCCTACCGCAACAGGGTCCATGCGGAGTTGCCGGAGAAGGGCCAAGTGCGACTGCTTGCCGTCACGGACCGGCAGTTCGGGAAGATGGATGTGTTCTTCGGTGAAAACCGAGGTGACGCGGAGGAGCCGCCGAAGCAGCTCATGCTTTTCTAGGCAGCAGATCGCCCACAAGCCCCTTGGTTCTAGGGGCTTGTGGGCGACCAGTTGTACCTGAGCGGTGGTTGCCGACGAGCTCCAGCGGTAGAGCCTGGTGCACCATTGACACCGCCGTTGTACCTGAGCGGTGGTTGCCGACGAGCTCCAGCTGAATCCCGCCGTGCCCTTGGAACGTGTCGTTGTACCTGAGCGGTGGTTGCCGACGAGCTCCAGCTGACCGACGACGAGGACCCCGAGACGGACGGTTGTACCTGAGCGGTGGTTGCCGACGAGCTCCAGCTGGCCACGCTGCTGGGCGAGGTGGTGGTGGTTGTACCTGAGCGGTGGTTGCCGACGAGCTCCAGCCTGGACGGTGGCGGGCGCGCGCGACGAGCTGTTGTACCTGAGCGGTGGTTGCCGACGAGCTCCAGCTCAAGGCGGGCTCGGGCATCAAGGCGGGCTGTTGTACCTGAGCGGTGGTTGCCGACGAGCTCCAGCTGGGGAAGCGCGTGCCTGGCGGCCAGGACGTTGTACCTGAGCGGTGGTTGCCGACGAGCTCCAGCCGCCCCTCGCAGCGAGCCGAAGGCGAGCGGAGTGGGGCGGACAATTTTCCACAGCACCTAGGCACCCAATTGTCCAGCCGCGCCCGTCCCCGCCTCACGCGATGCTCGAGCCCCCGTCCACGTGCAGCGTCTGCCCCACCAGGTGGTCGCTGGCCCGGCTGCACAGGTACACGACCGTGCCCGCCAGGTCGGCCGGCTCCCCGTGCTTGCCGCGCGGCACGCCGGCCATGACGTGCGCGTAGAAGTCCGGGTTCTCGAAGACCCCCTTGCTCATGTCGGTGTTGAAGAGCCCGGGCGCGATGCAGTTGACGCCGATGCCGTGCGGCGCCCACTCGACCGCCAGGCTGCGCGTGAACAGGATCACGCCGCCCTTGGCCGCGCAGTAGGCCGTGGCGCCGGCCACCCCGATGAGGCCGAGGACCGAGGCGACGTTGACCACCTTGCCGCGCTTCTGCTTCCTGAAGTGCGGGCCGACGGCCCTGGCGAACAGGAAGCTGCCCACGAGGTTGACCTCCAGCACGCGCAGCCAGTCCTGGCGCGAGGTCTGCTCGATGTCCTGCATGTGGTAGATGCCGGCGTTATTGACCAGGATGTCCACGCGCTGGCGCTCGCGCAGCGCGGTCTCGACGGCCAGGGGCGCGATGGCCTCGTCGGTCACGTCGCCGGGCACGACCCACGCGCGGCGGCCGGCGGCTTCGATGGCCTGCCGCGTCTCGTGCAGGTCCTCGCGGCGGCGCGCGACCAGCACGCAGTCGGCGCCGGCCTGCGCCAGCGCGACGGCCATCGCGCGCCCGAGGCCGCGGCCGGCCCCGGTGACGATGGCCACCTGGTCGTCGAGACGGAAGAGGTCGAGGGCGGTCATGGGGGCTCCTCTCTGGCGGCGTGAGGGACGACCACGATAACCACTGCGGAGGCCGAGGCCGCTTCCACCCCCGCGCGGCCAGGCCTCAGCGCGACGTCGAGGCGGGCGTGAAGCGCAGGGCCGCGATGGTGGCCGAGCGGTCGCTGGACTGGCCGACGGTGCGTGTCGCCGACCCGATCAGGCCGCACGGGCTGCCGAGCGCCTCGAGGATCAGGCCGACGTCCACCGAGACGCGCTGCAGCCGCCGGTACCACGCGAGCGCGCGCGTGTCCGGGTGCTCCGCGTCCGGAACCAGGATTCCGTCGAGGCAGTCGATGGACAGGACGCCACGCAGGCCGCCCGCGGAATCCGCGACAGCGCTGGCGAGCAGGACCTCGGCGCGAAGCTGCTGCTCGCTCAGGCGGGCGGCGGCATCGGGGCCCAGCGAGAAGAGTTCGGCGTGCAGCTCGCGGCGGCGATCCAGGTTGGCCCCCTGCGGCAGACGAGCCACTAGCCACGGCGCACCCAGGTCCCAGGCCTTGCCGGCGAGCCCCTCGCCGGGGCGAAAGCGGGCCGCGCTGCGCGAGGCGGCGCGCCCCCAGCCGAGCCGCAGCACGGGTCTCAGCTGGCGCGCATCGGCTTCGTCCGGCATGAGGAGCGTCAATCGAACCGCGGGGCTGCCGCGGAACAGCTCGCGGCGCGCCCTCTCGAGGACCGAGTAGAGGCGCAAGCTCTGCGGTCGGAGCCACGGCGGTGGGACGAGAAAGTGCAACCCGCGGCTCACGCGGCGGCGGAGCCACCAGCCGACGGCAAGAAACGCGGCGACAAGGTGAACGGCTACGAAGAGTCCCATCGGTTCGTCACCCACGGTCGAGCAGCTCGTCCAGGGCGCGCAAGGCCCATCCGAGCGAAGCGAGCGCGTACATGAGCCATCCTACGATGCGCGGGTCTCCGACGCGAAGTGTGCCTGTCAGCACCAGGACCGACTCGAGCAGCGGCACCACGCCGAGGAGGAAGCGCGGCAGCGGGTGGTCGTCGGGCTGGGCCACGTATTCCGCCGCGAGGACGATGGTCGTGGACCCGAGCAGTTGGTGCGTGACCACGAGGCTGCCGAGACCGCTCGTCTGCCACAGGATCAGCACCGGAATCCACGGCGTGGACAGGCGGAGGACGTGGTTCCAGGCGATGCGGCCGAGCACGGGCACTCTCCGGCGAGGTCAGCGAGGGTTTCCCGAGCCGTCGTGACACCGGCCATCGGCCGAAGTCACGCCCCGCGCTACTCGCGCGTCACCCGCTCCACCCGATCCCCGATCTCCAGCCGCTGCACCACGTCCAGCCCCGCGACCACGCGACCGAACCAGGTGTAGTGCCCGTCGAGGTGCGGCGTGGGCACGTGCGTGAAGAAGAGCTGGCAGCCGCCGGTGTCCGGCTCGCCGGCGTTGGGCATGCCGACGGCGCCCGCGAGGTAGGGTTGCGGCGAGAACTCGTCGGGCAGGCGGCGGCCGCCGGTGCCCCAGCCGTCGCCGCGCGGGTCGAGGCCCTGCACCACGAAGTTGGGCACCACGCGGTGGAAGTCCAGGCCGTCGTAGCAGCCGCGCTGGGCCAGCTCGAGGAACGAGCCCACGTGCGCGGGCGCGATGGCGCGGTCCAGCTCGAGCACGACCTCGCCGCGCGAGGTGGCGAGGCGCACGCGCGGGTGCGGGTCGGCGGCGGCCTGGGCGTCGCGCGCCAGCAGGCGCTCGAGCAGGCGGCCGGTCGGCGCGGCGCCGGGCGGCGCGGCGTCGGGCGGCAGGCCGAGCACGCGGCGCAGCATCTGCGCGGCCTCCTTCATCTCCGGGCCGGTGGCCGAGAGCAGCGAGACGGCGCAGGCGTGCAGCACGCGCGGGTCCAGCGTGCCGTCCTCGCCCTGCGGCAGCACGGCCTCGGCGGCCTGTGTGCGCAGCGCCGGGTCGGGCGCGGACAGCGCGGCCAGCAGCGCGTCCACGGCGTCCTGCGCGGGCAGGTCGAAGAGCGGCGCGCCGGCGGGGTCGCGCGCGAGCAGCGCGCCCAGCGCGGCGCCCGAGACCAGCGGGGCGGGGTCGGCGAGCAGCGCGCGCAACGTCTGCGTGTCGCGCCACGGGCCCTCGCGCAGCAGCGTGGCGGCGCGCTCGCGGTCGCGCCGGTCGGGGCCGCGCGCCAGCTCGTGCAGGCAGAACAGCGCGCGGCCCTCGTCGGCGTGCAGCGCGAGCGCGGCGCAGGCGGCGCGGCGCACCATGGGCGAGGCGTCGCGGCGCCCCACGGCGGCCAGCGCCTCGGAGGCCAGAAGGCGCGCATCGTCGTCCAGCGCCGGCAGGCGCGCGGCCAGCGACTCGGCGGCCGAGGCGCGCACGAGGCCCGACGGGTGCGCCAGCAGCGACGCCAGCGCGGGCGCCAACTCCTCCGCGTCGCCCAGCGTGGCGGCGGCGCGCGCGGCCTCGACGATCACGCGCTCGTCCGGGTCGCGGAACAGCGGCCGCGGGTCGATGGGCGTGCCCAGCGACTCGGCCTGCAGGGCGGCGAGGCCGCGCAGGGCGAACAGGCGCAGCAGCGGCTCGTCGTCGCGCAGCGCGAGCTGCAGCACGGTGGCGAAGCCGCGCCGGCCGCGCACGCCGGCGAGCGCGTAGGCCACGCGCCAGCGCGCGCCGGGGTCCGGGTCCTCCAGCGCGTGGCGCCCCAGCGCCTCGTCGCGCCGCGCCAGCAGGGCCTCGGAGGCGCTGCGTTCGTGCGTGTAGCGCCGGCCGTCGAGGCGGAAGAGCGCCAGCGCGGCGGCGCCGCGCACGAGCGCCTCGTTGTCGTCCAGGCGCACGACCAGCGGAAGGGAGTGCGCGTCGTCGCCCAGGCGCCCGAGCGCGTCGCAGGCGGCGGCGCGCACGCGCGGGCTGGCGTGGCCCTGCGGGCCCAGCAGGCCGGTCAGCAGGCCGGCGGCATCCGCGACGCGCCGCTGGCCCAGCGCGAAGAGCAATTCGCACAGCACGGCCTCGTCGTCCTCGGCGTGCGCGCGCTGCAGCAGGGCCAGCGAGGCCTCGGCCGGCGCGCGCAGGCGCGCGAGGCCGCGCGCGGCCACGGCGCGCGCATGCGGGTCGGCGTGCGACAGGCCCGCCACCAGCGAGCCGTCGTCGCTGCGGTCGGTGAGCAGGTCGGCCGGCGGGATGGGGGCCTGCGCGGGCGCGGGGCCCGCGAGCCACGCCGCCGCACCCAGCAACATCGCCGCACGCCGCCGTCCGAGCATGGCGCGCGAGTATAATCCGCCGCTTTCCAGGGAGGCCCGCGATGCCCACCTTGCAGGACCGCATCCGCGACGACGTCAAGGCCGCCATGAAGGCCGGCAGGAAGGGGGACCTCGAGGTCCTGCGCATGCTGCTGGCCGACGCGCAGAAGGTGCTGGTGGACGCCGGCGCGCCCGGCAACGACTGCGGCGACGACGTGATGCTCAAGGTGCTGCAGCGCGCCGCCAGGACGCGCGCCGAGTCGGTCGAGGCCTTTCTCAAGGGCGGGCGCCAGGACCTGGCCGACCGCGAGACGGCGCAGATCGCGATCGTCCGCCGCTACCTGCCGGCGGCCGCGCCCGAGGACGAGGTGCGCAAGGTGATCGACGCGGTCATCGCCGAGACCGGCGCCGCGGGCAAGGCCGCCATGGGCAAGGTGATCAAGGAGGTCATGGCGCGGCTCTCCGGGCGCGGGGACGGCGCCACGGTCAGCCGGCTGGTCGGCGCGCGGCTGTCGTGAAGCCGGCCGAGGCCCGCGCGCAGTTCCCCGCGCTGGCCACCGGTCCGGTCGAGCTGGACAACGCCGCCACCACGCACAAGCCGCGCTGCGTGCTGGAAGCGCTGCGCCGCCACGACGAGCAGGCCTGCGCCAACGTGCACCGCGCCGCGCACGCGCGGGCGCGCGCCGCCACGCAGGCGTACGAGGAGGCGCGCGCGCGCGTGGCGCGCTTCCTGGCGGCCGAGCCGCGCGAGGTGGTCTTCACGCAGAACGCCACCGCCGCCATCAACCTGGTGGCGCGCGGCTGGGCCGAGCCGCGGCTGCGCGCCGGCGACCGCGTGGTGGTCACGGCCCTGGAGCATCACTCCAACCTGGTGCCCTGGCAGCAGGTCTGCCGCCGCACCGGCGCCGAGCTGGTCGTGCTGCCCTGCGACGCGCACGGCCGCCTGCCGCTGCCGCGCGAGCTGCCGCCGCGCACGCGGCTGGTGGCCGCCACGCGCGTGAGCAACGCGCTGGGCACCCTCGTCGACACGCAGGAGCTGGTCGAGAACGCGCAGCGCGCCGGCGCGGCCGTGCTGCTGGACCTGGCGCAGGCCGCGGGCCACCTGCCGCTGGACGGCGGCAGCCACGACGCGGACTTCGTGGTGTTCTCGGCGCACAAGCTCTACGGGCCCACGGGTCTCGGCGTGCTGCGCGGCAAGGCGGCGCGGCTGGCGGAGATGGAGCCGGTCACGTTCGGCGGCGAGATGGTCAGCAGCGTGCGGCCCGAGGGCGCGGAGTGGCAGTTGCCGCCGTTGCGCTTCGAGGCCGGCACGCCGCCCATCGCGCAGGCCGCCGGGCTCGCGGCGGCGCTGGACTTCATCGACGGCATCGGCCTGCCCGGCATCCGCGAGCACGAGCTCCTGCTGCTGGATCGCCTGCTCGCGGGCCTCGCGCGCGTCGAGGGCGTGCGCGTCGTCGGTCCGCCCACGGCGGCGGAGCGCAGCGGCGCCGTGTCGCTGGTCATCCCCGGCGGCGACGTGCAGGTGGCGGCGGCGGTGCTGGACCTGGCCGGCGTGTCCGTGCGCGCCGGCTGGCACTGCGCGCAGCCGCTGCTGGAGCGGCACCTCGCCTGCGGGCCGACACTGCGCGCCAGCGTGGCTGTGTACACCGACGCCGCGGACGTCGCGCGCTTCCTCGACGTGCTGCCGGAGGCGCTGGCGGCCAGCCGCTGAGCCGCCGCGACGCAGCGGGGCGCCGCGCCCGCCGCGCGCCTCAGAAGTCGAACGGGATGTGGATCGGCACGTCCACGCGGCCCAGATCGCCGGTGTACATGGTGGAAAGCGTGTACGCGCCCTCGTCCAGGCCCACGAAGCTGACCAGCCACTCGTCGTTCACCACCGGGGGGAGCACGGTGGCCGTCGTCGGCGCCTGCCCGTCCTCCTCGCGCGTGAGCAGCACCTCGAACTGTCCGCTGAGCGCCGAGGCGGCGAGCCCGCTGACCAGCAGGCGGCCGTTGCCGCCCTTGACGCCGCTGGCCGGGCCGATGGTGATGGTGTAGGGGCCCGCCAGCACCTGCGGCGGCGTGACGGCCGTCGCCTGCGCCGGGTAGAGCGGCCCTCCCGAGTCCAGCGGCGGCAGGCTGTTCCACGGCCCGAACACCGGCGCGCCCAGCTTCTCGAAGGCCTTGATGTCCTTCTTGCTGGCCTTGTCGAAGGTGGCGTGGAATTTCGCGCAGTCGCCGCAGACGGAATCCTGGAACCGGTCGAAGGGGCCGCAGCCGCCGGCGAACAGCCCGAGCGGCGCGTCGCCGAACTCGGCCGCCGCGGTGTCCAGCATCTGCGTGCCGCCGCCGATCACGTTGGTGTAGGCCATCCAGCCCGCGAACTGGCAGCCCTGGCGCAGCGAGCTGGCCGCGGTGTGGAAGCTGAAGTGCAGGCCGTCGTCGTCGAGTGCGCCGTCCTCGTACTCCACCGCCAGTTGCTTGAGCATCGACGCGAAGGTGCCGAAGGACAGCTTGTTCGAGACGCGGAAGTCCTTGAGCTCGTCCTTGGCCAGCTTGTCGAAGTCCTTGAGCAGCCCGCCGTAGTCGGCGCTCACCGTGACCGGGTAGGCGTGCGTGGCCGGCGGGCAGGTGCCGTTGAAGGTCATGAACGTGACCTCGGTCGCGCCGACGCCGATGCCGGTCAGCGTGATGGTGACGCCCTTGACGCCCTCGCCGGCGTCGCTCGAGAACGCGACGAGGCCCGCGTCGGCGGCCATCACCATCTAGTCGAAGGTGCAACCCTGCGCGTTGTCCAGCTTGACCTTGGTGGATCCGCCGAGCGTCACCGCGAGCCGGGTCCCGGCGGCGGGGTCGGGGACGGAGGCCAGGGCCGGAGCCGTCAGCGTGGCGAGCGGCAGGGCAATGGACAGAGAGTGCGGGCGAGGGTCATGCTTCCTCCGTGCAGGCGTTCTCGTCGGTCGGGTGGCAGCATGCCACGCGGCACGAAGCGCCGGCCAGCAAGTCCCGCTGTCGGCCGACGCCCGCAAGGCGCCCGGCCGGGAGCGCTGGCTGGACCGTTCCGGCGCGGCGGCGTAGCATCCGCACGCCGACGCGGGACATGCGGCGCCGACCCCCCTGGAGTGCGCGATGCTCGCCCTGCTCCTGTCCGCCACGCTGGCGCTTGCCGCGCAGGACGCCGCACCCGACGCCGCCGCGCTGCAAACCGAGCTGGAGACGCTGGAAGCCGAGTTCGACGCGTACTCCGAGAGCTTCTGGGCCTCGCTGCCGCGCGACGAGTCCGGCGCGCTGACGTTGCCCACCGATCAGGCAGACAAGCTGCCGGACAAGGTCTTCGCTTCGCGCTTCCTCGATCTCGGGCGGCGCGCCGGCGCGACACCCGCCGGGGCCCTGGCGCTGACCAGCGCGCTCGGAAAGGTCAAGGACGTGGAGGAGCGGCGCGAGGTCGCCGACCTGCTCGTGACGCGCTTCCTCGACTCGCCGCTGCTCGAGCAGGCGATCGCCAGCCTGGGCAGGCAGCGCTACTCGCTGGGCAGCGCGCCCGTCGCCGCCCTGCTGCGCCGCGTGATCGACGGCTCGCCGCACGACGGCGTGCAGGCGGCCGCCACCTTTGCGCTGGCGCAGGTGCTGATGGACCCCGAGTACACGGTCGGGCCCGCGGGCACCCAGTCCGTGGGCGCCGCCGACACGGCCGCCGCGCGCGCGCTGCTGGAGGCGCTGCAGCAGCGCCACGCCGACAGCCAGCATGCCGCCGACGCCAGGGGCTTCCTGTTCGAGCTCGACCACCTGCAAGTCGGCATGGTCGCGCCCGACATCGAGGCCGTGGACCAGGACGGCGTCCCCTTCAGGCTCAGCGACTCGCGCGGAAAGGTGGTGCTCCTGGTCTTCTGGGGCTTCTGGTGAGGCCCCTGCCGTGGGGAGTTTCCCCACGAAAAGGAGCTCGTGCAGCTCCTGAAGGACGAGCCCTTCGCGCTCATCGGCGTGAACAGCGACGGCGACGCGGCCAGGCTCAGGGAGATCATCGAGAAGGAAGGCCTGCACTGGCGGCACGCGGTGGACGGCTCGACCGACGGCCCGTGGGCCAAGGCCTGGAACGTGCAGGGCTGGCCGACGATCTACCTGATCGACAAGGACGGCACCATCCGCGAACGCGACCCGCGCGGCGAGCGCATGCAGGCGGCCGTCCTCGAGGTGCTGCGGGGCGGCGGGGGCGACTGAGGCTGGTCCGTCGTCCTGCGCGCGACGGCCGTCGCTGCGCAAGCCGGTAGCATGGGCCGGTCGCGCCCCGCCTCGTCGAGGGTTCCGCCATGGCCGCTCCGCTTTGCGCCGTCTCGCTGGCCCTCGGCTGGCTGGTCTCGGCACCGCAGCAGCAGCTCGCGCCGCCGCAGCGGCCGGCGTCTCCCGGCGGCGCGTCGTTCGAGGGGCTCGGCATCCTCGGCACCGGGGACCTGAGCTGGGCCTTCGACGTCTCGGCGGACGGGCGGACCGTCGTCGGCTCCTCCCAGTACGGCGCCATCGGCGTCTCGTCGCTGATGCAGGCCTTCGTCTGGACCAAGGCGACGGGCCAGGTCGCGCTCGGTGACCTGAACGGAGGTCAGCTCTCCAGCTTGGGCCAGGCCGTGTCGGCCGACGGGTCCGTCGTGGTGGGCGAAACGGAGGGGCACGCGTTCCGCTGGACGGCGGCCGGCGGCATGGAGGACCTGGGCGAGTGGTTCGCGCTGGGCGTCTCGGCGGACGGCGCGACGCTCGTCGGCTACCAGGAGGTCCCCTTCGTCGGGCGCGTGGGCGTGCGCTGGACCCGCGCCGGCGGACTGGAGGATCTCGGGTCACTGCCCGGCAACACCGTCGATGCCTTCCTGGCCGATGCCTCCGCGGACGGCACGACGCTGCTGGGCCAGAGCATGACCGGCAACTTCGACGTCCAGCCGACCCTGTGGACAGCGTCGGCAGGACTGGTGGGCCTGGGCGACCTGCCGGGCGGACTGATCTACGCCGTGGGAGCGGGCATCTCGGATGACGGCAGCGTGGCCGCGGGCTGGGCCATCTCGGACGGCGGGCTGGAGGCGTTCCGCTGGACCAGCGTCACGGGCCTCGTGAGCCTCGACCCGGCCGGCAGCCAGCAGTTCACCAGCATCGCGCACGGGATCTCGGCCAACGGCGAGCTCATCGCAGGCTACGCCGAACAGGTCGGAGACGCGGCCATCTGGGACGAGGAACACGGTTTTCGCAGCGTCCGGGCGCTGCTCGCGGGCCACGCTGTCGACCTCGGCGGCTGGGGGCTGAGCGAGGCCACCGCGGTCGAGCGCACGCAGGACGCGATCATCGTGGTCGGATACGGCGTCAATCCGGACGGCCAGTCCGAGGCCTGGCGGGCGCGGCTCCCGCTGGTGCCGGTGCTGCCCAAGCACTGAGGACCGCGGGGTCTCGGTCGCCCGGCGGCATGGCGCCACGTCCGCGCCTCGCGGCGGACCGCGGGCCGGGGCTACAATCCGGCCTTTGCCCGCGACCCGGAGTTTCCGCATGCCGCTGCGCCCCGCGACGCTGCTGCTCTCCCTGCTGCCGCTGCTGCCGCTGCTGCCGGCCTGCGCCGCGCAGGACCGCCTGGTGTCGGCCGAGGCCTTCCGCGCCGACGTGGCCTGGCTGGCCGACGACGCGCGCGGCGGGCGCGACACGGGCTCGCCGGGCCTCGAGCAGGCCGCGGCGTGGATCGCGGACCAGTTCGACGAGGCCGGCCTGCAGCCGCTGGGCGACGACGGCGGCTGGCTGCAGCACTTCGCCGTGCGCGGCCAGCGGCGGCTGTCGGCCGCGGGCAACGCGCTGGTCGTCGGCGGGCGCACGCTGGAACTGGGGCGCGAGTGGCGGCCGCTGCGCACGGCGGTGACGGCCGACCTGGCTGCCGGGCTGGTCTTCGCGGGCTACGGCATCAGCGACCCCGAGGGCGGGCGCGACGACTACGCCGGCCTCGACGTGCAGGGCCGCATCGTGGTCGTGCTGCGCAAGGGCCCGCGCTGCGACGAGCCGGGCACCCGCTACGCGGAGCAGGACGCGCGCGGCGAGTCCAACCCGGCGCGCGAGCACATCACCTACGCCGGCAAGGTCAACGCCGCCCTGCGTCACGGCGCGGCGGCGCTGCTGGTGGTCAACGACCCGGCGCACCATCCGCCCGGAACGCCCGAGGACGAGCCGCAGCCCTTCCGCGACATCGGTTTCGGCGGGGACCAGGGGCGCACCGCGGCGTCGCTGCCGGCGGCCAGCCTGTCGGCCGCGGCCGGCATCGCGCTGGGCCTCGACCTAGCCGCGCTGGAGGCGCAGCTGGCGGACGGGCCGGCGCGGGGCGGGTTGCTGGAGGGCGTGTCGGCCAGCCTCTCGGTGCGCACCGAGAGGCCGGAGGTCGCGACGGCCAACGTGCTGGGCTACCTGCCCGGCACCGACCGGGGCCTGGACGGCGAGCACGTGCTCATCGGCGCGCACATGGACCACCTCGGCCTCGGCGGCCGCGGCGACTCGAACGCCGGCGCCGGCGCCGCGGGCCAGATCCACAACGGCGCGGACGACAACGCCTCGGGTACGGCCGGCCTGCTGGGCGTGGCGCGCCTGCTGGCCGCGCGGCGCGACGGGCTGCGCCGCGGCGTCGTCTTCGCGGCCTGGAGCGGCGAGGAGTGGGGGCTGCTGGGCAGCCGGCACTACGCGAACGAGCCCGAGCTCCCGCTGGCCGACCTCGTGGCCGTGGTCAACATGGACATGATCGGCCGCAGCAAGGACGGCTACCTGGCGATCGAGGGCGTCGGCACCTCCCCGGCCTTCCCCGAGCTGGTCACGGCCGCGCACGCGGACCTGGGGCTGGGGCTGGACCTGCACCTGGCCGAGCGTCCCAGCGCCAACAGCGACCAGGCGTCCTTCTTCGACAAGGAGCTGCCGGTGCTGGCCTTCTTCACCGGGCTGCACGAGGACTACCACAAGCCCAGCGACGACGCCGCGCTGATCAACGCGGAGGCGGGTGCGGCCATCGCGCTGCTGGCGGGCGAAGTCGTGCAGCGGTTGTCGATGGCGGACCTGCGGCCGGCCTTCACCCGGCCCGAACGCGAGCGGCGCGAGCCGCCGGTGGCCAGCGGGGACGCGCACGCGCCGGGACCGGGCGCGCCGGGCCCCGTGCCCTACCGCGTGGTCTTCGGCACGTCGCCCGACATGACCTACCAGCAGGACGACGGCGTGCGCGTCGCCTCGGTGCGGCCCGACACGGCGGCCGAGAAGAGCGGCGTGAAGGCCGGCGACCTGATCGTGGCGCTGGACGAGAAGCCCGTGCGCACGCTCGAGGACTATTCGGCGCTGCTCTTCGCGCACAAGCCGGGCGACACCATCACCGTCAGGGTGCGCCGCGGCGACGAGACGCTGACCCTGACGGCCGTGCTGGGCGGCCGCACGGGCGACAGTTGACGACGGGAGCGGGAGACACCGGCATGCTCAGGACCCCGAAGCGCCGCGAGACCATCCAGGTGCCGGTGGGCGGGCTGGTCATCGGCAGCGGGCACAAGGTGCGCGTGCAGTCGATGACCAACACCGACACGCGTGACGCGGCGGCCACCTGCGCCCAGATCCGCGCGCTCGAGGAGGCCGGCTGCGAGCTGGTGCGGGTCACCATCCCCGACCCCGAGAGCGCCGCCAACATCCCGGCCTTCCTGCGCGCCATGGACGTGCCGCTCATCGCGGACATCCACTTCAACCACCAGATGGCGCTGGCGGCCGTCGCGGCCGGCGCGCACAAGGTGCGCATCAACCCCGGCAACATCGGCAGCCAGAAGAAGGTCGCCGAGGTCATGCAGGCCGCGCGCGCCAGGGGCACGGCCGTGCGCATCGGCGTCAACAGCGGCAGCCTGGAGAAGGACCTGCTGGAGAAGCACGGCTGGCCCAGCCCCGAGGCGCTGGCCGAGAGCGCCGTGCGCCACGTGGGCTTCGCGCGCGCGCAGGGCGTGGAGAAGATCGTCGTCTCGATCAAGAGCACCGACGTGCAGAGCTGCGTCGAGGCCAACGCGCTGTTCGCGGCGCAGAGCGACGTGCCGCTGCACGTGGGCATCACCGAGGCCGGCGACATGCAATACGGGCCGGTCAAGTCGGCGGCGGGCATCGGCGCGCTGCTGCTGCGCGGCATCGGCGACACCATCCGCGTCTCGCTCACGGCCGACCCGCTGCTCGAGATCCCGGTGGCCTACGACATCCTCAAGTGCACCGGCGTGCGCGTCGTGTCGCCCGAGATCATCGCCTGCCCCACCTGCGGGCGCATCGACATCGACCTGGAGAAGATCGTCGCCGAGGTCAAGCAGCGCCTGGGCAAGTGCACGCTGCCGGTCAAGATCTCGGTGCTGGGCTGCGCGGTGAACGGCCCGGGCGAGGCGCGCGAGGCCGACATCGGCATCGCCGGCGGCAAGGGCGAGGGCCTGCTGTTCCGCAAGGGCAAGACGGTGCGCAAGGTGCGCGAGGACCAGATCGTGGACGCGCTGATCGAGGAGATCGCGGCCATGGAGCGCGAGGCGGCGGGCTCGCCGGCGCCGGAGTCGGTGGCGCGGTGAGGCCGGCCTTGCGGCAGGTGGCGGCGCTGGCGCTGGCGGCAGCGTGCGTGCTGCCCGACGCGGCGGCGCAGGGCGGCGGCTTCGGCGGCAAGGGGCTGGGCGCGGGCGCGCAGGAGGACCCGCTGTCCGCGAGCGCAGCGGGCCCGGCGCAGGCGGTGCCGGCGGGCGGCCTGGCCGAGGTGACCGTCACGCTGCGCGTGGAGCGGCCGTGGCACCTGTACGCGCACGACTTCGACGGCACGGGCGTGCCCGTGAAGCTGTCGCTGACGCAGGGCGAGGGGCTTTCGCTCGAGCAGGTGGACTATCCGCCGGCGTCGATCGTGCGCGAGGAGCCGCTGACCGGCGAGACGCTGCGCCTGCTGGAGGGCACGACGCGCATCGTCGCGCGCCTGGGCGTCGCGGCCGGGCGCGCGCCGGGGCCCGCCGCGGGCACGCTGCGCCTCGACTACCAGACGTGCACCGACGAGCGCTGCCTGCTCCCCACCAGCCAGGACTTCGCGTTGGCCTTCGAGGTGCGCGCCGCAGGGCCCGAGGACGACCTGGGCGCGCGGCCGTCGGCGCAGCCGACGGGCCCCGTCGCCGCCGACGGGGCCGACGCCGCCGGCAACCTGCAGCGCGACTTCGACCGGGCCTTGGCGCAGGGCGACGTGGGCCAGTTCCTGGGCCTGTGCGTGGCGCTGGCCTTCCTCTCGCTGCTCACGCCCTGCGTCTTCCCGATGATCCCGATCACGGTCTCGTTCTTCGCCAAGCGCAGCGGCACGGGCGGCGGCGGGGCGCGCTACGCGCTGGCCTACGGCGCGGGCATCGTGCTCACGTACACGGGCTTCGGGGTGGGCATGGCCGCGGCGCTGGGCGCCAGCAGCCTGCAGTCGGTGGCCACCAACCCGTGGGTCAACCTGGCCATCGGCGCGCTGTTCGTGTTCTTCGGGCTGTCGCTGATGGGCTTCTACGACCTGCGGCCGCCGGCCTTCCTGGCGCGCCGCGCCGAGGCTGGCGCGAGCGTCGCGCGCGGCGGCTACCTGCCCGTGCTGCTGATGGGCTTCGTGTTCACGGTCACGGCCTTCACCTGCACGGCGCCCATCGTGGGCACGCTGCTGGCGGCGCTCGCCACGGGCGGCTCGCTGCCGCTCATCGTGCTGGGCATGTTCACCTACTCGCTGGCCTTCGCGCTGCCCTTCGTGCTGCTGGCGCTGTTCCCCGGCATGCTCGCGGCGCTGCCGGGCGCGGGCGGCTGGATGGTGACGGTCAAGGCGGTGATGGGCTTCCTCGAGCTGGTGGCGGCGCTCAAATTCCTGTCGGCCGCCGACCTGGTGTGGAACCTCGAGTTGCTGCCGCGCCCGACGCTGCTGCTGCTGGCCACGCTGCTGATGGCCGTGCTGGCGCTGTACCTGCTGGGCGTGTTCCGCCTGCCGCACGACATGGGCGGGCCGCAGCGCCGCATCTCGGGTCGCACCTTGGTGGCGCTGGGCGCGCTGCTGGCCGCGCTGTACTTCTCGCGCGGCCTCACCGGCCGCGATCTCGACAGCTGGACCGAGTCCTTCCTGCCGCCGGCCAACTACGCCGGCGCCGGCGGCGCGCACGCCGAGAAGATCGCCTGGCGCGACGGCCTGGGCGCCGCCAAGGTGGCCGCGGGCGCGGCCGGCAAGCCGCTGTTTCTCGACTTCACCGGCGTCACCTGCCAGAACTGCCGCAAGGTCGAGAAGTCGATCTTCGAGAAGGACGCCTTTGCCGCGGCCATCGCGGTGCGTGCCATCCCGGTGCGCCTGTACACCGACCGCCAGGCCCCGCCGGAGGTGAAGGCGTCGGACGCCGCCAACCGGCGACTGATGGAGCAGTTGGGCTCGGTGACCCTGCCGCTCTACATCCTGATGGACGCGGACGGCAAGGTGCTGCGCTCCATGGGCTATGAGCCGGCGCTCACGGTGCAGGACTTCGTCGACTTCCTGGAGGTGCCCCGCCAATGACCCGCAAGAAGCGGCCCGACGCCGCGGCCAACGGTGCGCGCAGCGCGAAGGCGCAGGTCCGGGTCCTGGACCGCAATGGCGCGCTGCCGCGCAGCGTGGACGTGGCGCGCCTCGAGCGCGCCGTGCGCGAGCTGCTGGTGGCCGCCGGCGAGGAGCCGGACCGCGACGGCCTGCGCGGCACGCCCGGCCGCGTGGCGCGCATGTACGCCGAAGTGCTCTCGGGCGCGGACGCCGACCCGGCGCGCCACCTGGCCACCACGTTCGCCGAGGACCACCACGAGATGGTGGTCGTCCGGGACATCCCCTTCGAGTCGCTGTGCGAGCACCACCTCATGCCGTTCCACGGCAAGGCCTCGGTGGCCTACGTCCCCAACGGGCGCATCGTCGGCCTGTCCAAGATCGCCCGCGTGGTCGAGGAGTTCGCGCGCCGGCTGCAGGTGCAGGAGCGCCTGACCTCGCAGATCGCGGACACCCTCTGGGAGCGCCTGTCGCCCGAGGGCGTGGGCGTCATCCTGCAGGCCACCCACACCTGCATGACCATGCGCGGGGTACGCAAGCCCGGCGCGGTCATGGTCACGTCCGCGGTGCGGGGCACGTTCAAGAGCCGCTCGGAGACCCGGGCGGAGTTCATGAACCACGTGAGCTGCTAGGCCAGCGGCCCAGAGAACGCCCCCGAAAGGGCGGTTCCGGGCCAGCGGGGGTGCCGGGCTGGTCAGGGGCCAAGGGCGTCGGTCCCGGGACGACGCTGCGCGGGCACGGGAAAAGTGAAGGTAACGCAGACTAGCCTGACGCCTGAAATGCGCCTTATACTCGGGCTCCCGCGAGTCCTCGCCACATCCAGCGACCTCGGCGGCCGGCGTTGCCCCGAATCGACGCCAGCCAGTGCTTGCCACGGTCGCGCGGCCAAGTGGTTTCTCGCTCGGCACTCCGCTCCCCGACCGTCCGTGTTCCGCCGTCCTCCCCGCACCTCTCCCCCGAGGTTCCGATCCATGCGTATGGTCCCACGCTTTGCGTTGGCTGTCGGCCTGCTCGTCACCGTCTCGCTGGCGGCCGTCAAGGCGCTGACGCTCTCCGAGCTCATGGAGATCACCACGGACGTCGCGCACGTCCGCATCACCGCCAAGAGCAGCGTAGCGGCGGACTATCCGTACGCGGGCTGCGTGTGGACCAAGCTGGCGGTGCAGGGCGAGTCCCTGCGCACGGGGCAGCCGGTGCGGACGGAGCTCCTGTTCCTCGGCAGTCACGACGCGGCCGACCGCTTCACCATCAGCGAGATGCCCGTGCTGCAGGACACGCGCGTGGGCGGCGAGGCGCTGGTCTTCTTCTGGAAGGACCCCGCGCTGCTGGGCGGCGCCAACCGCATCTTCGACCTGTCGGGCGTCTACCGCGTGGAGCAGGGCTTCGGCGAGCCGGTCGTGGTCGGCAAGGGCGAGGGCTTCGCGTGGAGCGAGAACGTCAAGCTGTCGGCGGCGAGCGGCCTGGTTCGCGCCGCGCACCTCGCGCTGGCGGCCAAGGCCGCCGCGGGCAAGTGAAGGAGGCCAGCATGAAGACCCTGCACACCATCCTCGCGGCGTCCGGGTTGCTCGCGGCCGGCGTGGCCGTCGCGGCGCTCTCGGCGCCGGTCGGCACGGCCGCCTTCGGCACCATCGGCGGCACCCTGAGCCAGTCGCAACGCGACTTCCGCGTGTTCAACAACTTCAGCGACTCGCAGGCCAACAACAACACCACGCCCCACGCCAGCTTCCCCGGCGCGCTGGGCGCGCTGATGTCCATCTGGAAGGGCCACGTCGAGTGGGCCTCCGAGCCCTTCGCCGGCACCGGCGCGGGCGACGGCCTCACCAGCAACCCCATCCTGGGCAGCGGCGGCGCCAACTTCGACAACACCTACCAGGCCACGCACACGGCCACCGGCGGCAGCAACGGCAACGTGCACTCCGAGTTGGCCGGCAGCAGCGGCAGCACGCTGGCCTTCATGCAGGGGCCCATCAGCGACGGCTGGACCATCAAGTACTACGAGGGCTGGACCTGGCACGACGGCCCCGGCGCGGTCGGCTCGGGCGTCGACCTGCAGGGCGTGGCCACGCACGAGATCGGGCACAGCCTGGGCCTCGACCACACCGGCGTGAGCGGCTCCACCATGCTGCCGTCCATCAGCGGCACGGGCTCGGGCCAGCGCAGCATCGAGAGCGACGACATCGCCGGCGTGCAGTTCCTCTACGGCGTGAAGGCGGCCAACAAGCCCAAGATCACGTCGCTGACCGGCAGCAAGACCATCGGCCAGACGCTGACCGTCAACGGCAGCAACTTCTCGACCACCGGCAACGAGGTCTGGTTCACCAAGCTGGCCAGCGACGGCGTCCCGGTCAAGGTCACCAGCGTCGCGTCCAGCGGCGGCGGAACGGTGATCAGCGTCACGGTGCCGGCCGGCATCCAGGACGGCGAAGTGATGGTGAAGCGCAACGGGACGGCTTTCGCGGACCTGTCCAACTCGTTCCCCATCGACGTCGGCTCGGGCGCGGGCGATCCGCCCTTCGTGACCTCGGTCAATCCCAGCACCGGCCCGGCCGGCGGCTTCACCCCGGTGACGATCACCGGCAGCGGCTTCACCGACAGCACCAGCGTGACCTTCGGCGCCAACCCGGCCGTGTCGTTCTCGGTCGACTCGAACACGTCCATCTCGGCGGTCTCGCCGCCCGGCACGCTGTTCACGTTCGCCAACGTCACGGTCACGGATCCCAACGGCTCGCACTCGCTGGTGAACGCCTTCTTCTATTCCTTCAACCCGGCCATCGACGTCGACACGTGCACGCCCGACACCGGCACCACGTTTGGCGGCACGACGGTCACGGTCAGCGGCCCGTCGACTGTGGGCGTCACCAGCGTCGAGTTCGACGGCGTTGCCGGCAGCAACATGCAGGCCATCTCGGCCACCGAAGTCGTGGTGGACACTCCGGCGCACGCGGCCGGCGCGGTCGACGTGAGCGTGAACGGCGGCGCGGACACGATCATCGGCGGCTTCACCTTCTCGGGCACCGGCGCGTTCATCGACATCGGGCCGGGCCTGGCCGGCGTGTCGGGCATCCCGCTGCTGAACGGCGCGGGCGATTTGGCCCCGGGCAGCGGCACGGGCTTCACGCTGGACATCGCCAACGGCAACCCGCTCTCGCTGGGCTTCCTGTTCGTGTCCCTGACGCAGGGCGCGGCGCCGTTCAAGGGCGGCACGTTCTACCCGCTGCCCATCCTGGTGCAAATCGCCATCGTGACGGACCTGTTCGGCAACATGTCCCTCCCGGCCGCCATCCCGCTGGGCGTGCCGTCCGGGACCTCGTTCGTCAACCAGGTGTGGATCACCGACCCCGCGGCCGTGAAGGGCGCCTCCGCCACCAACGGCCTCAAGGTGATCACGCCCTGACCTTCCGCCCGATCCCTCCGTCCTCGCTCCCTCCCCGACTCTTCACTCCCCCGGATTCCCGGAGTTCCTTCATGCGATCCCCGAAGTTCGTCGTCGCCATCCTGGCGGCCGCGGCGCTGGCCGTGCCCGTGACGGCCGCCATCAAGGCCATGTCCCTCAGCGAGCTGATGGGCATCACCACCGAAACCGCGCAGGTGCGCATCCTCGAGAAGACCAGCTTCTCCAGCGACTGGCCGATCGAGAACGTGACCTGGACGAAGCTGAAGGTGCAGGGCGAGTCCCTGCGCACGGGGCAGCCGGTGACCGCCGAGCTGGCCTTCCTGGGCAGCCATGACCCGGCCGACCACTACGGCACCAGCGAGATGCCGACGCTGCAGGACACGCGCGTCGGCGCGGAGGCCGTGGTGTTCTGGTTCAAGAACCCCGACATGCCCGGCCAGCTGAACCAGGTCTTCGACCTCGGCGGCGTGTACCGCGTCGAGCAGGGCTTCGGCGAACCGGTCGTGGTCGGCAAGGGCGAGGGCTTCGCCTTCCCCGAGAACGCCAAGCTTGCGGACGTCCGCGAGCTGGTCCGCAAGACGCACCTCGAGCTGCTGGCCGCCCAGGCCGGCGCCGGAAAGTGAAGGAGGCTCACGTGAAGACCCTCAACAGGATCCTCGCGGCAGCCGGCCTCCTCGGCAGCGCCGCTCTCGTCGCCTCGCTGTCCGCGCCGGTGGACACCGCCGCGTACAGCACCATCGGTGGCAGCCTCAGCACCACCCAGCGCGACTTCCGCGTGTGGAACAACTTCAGCGACACGCAGGCCAACAACAACACCACGCCGCACCCCAGCTTCCCCGGGCACACCGGCGCGACGATGGCCGTCTGGAAGGGCCAGGTCGAGTGGGCCTCCGAGCCCTACGCCGGCACCGGCGCCGGCGACGGCGGCACCAGCAACCCCATCCTGGGCAGCGGCGGCGCCAACTTCGACAACACCTTCCAGGGCCTGGCCACGACGGCGGGCTCCACCAACAACAACATCCACAGCGAGCTGTCGGGCAGCAGCGGTGGCGTCCTGGCCTTCACCGAGACGCCCATCAGCGATGGCTGGCGCATCCTGTACTACAGCGGATGGACCTGGCATGACGGGCCCGGCACGGTGTCCTCGGGCATCGACCTGCAGGGCGTGGCCTGCCACGAGATCGGGCACAGCCTGGGCCTGGGGCACACCGGCACCGGCGGCGCCACGATGTACGCCTCGATCAGCGGCACGGGCACCGCCCAGCGCTCGGTCGAGACCGACGACATCAACGGCGTGCAGGCCGTCTACGGCGTGAAGTCCGCGACCAAGCCGCACATCGGCAGCATCGCGGGCACGCTGCAGATCGGCACGACGCTGACCATCAATGGCAGCAACTTCTCCAGCACCAGCAACGAGGTCTGGTTCACCGAGGTCAGCGGCGACGGCGTCCCGGTCAAGGTCACGGGCGTGGCCAGCACGGGCGGCGGCACGCAGATCCAGGTCACCCTCCCGTCCGGCATCGAGGACGGCGACGTGCTGGTCAAGGGCAACTTCACGGGCGGCGCCTCGCTGTCCAACGCGTGGCCCATCGACGTCGGCGCGCCGGCGGGCGATCCGCCCTTCATCAGCAGCATCTCGCCCGGCAGCGGACCGGCCGGCGGCTTCACCAACGTGACCCTCACCGGCAGCGGCTTCAGCGGCGCCAACTCGGTGACGTTCGAGGGCGTCGGAGCCGTCTCGTTCACGGTCAACAGCGCGACCAGCATCACGGCCATCTCGCCGCCCGGCGCGTTGTTCAACCTGGCGGACGTGGCGGTCACGGACCCCGAGGGCAGCTCGACGCTGGCGGATGCGTTCCTGTACTCGTTCAACCCGGCGCCGTCGATCAGCAGCGTCGTGCCCAACTCGGGCCCGATCGCGGGCGGCACCGAGGTCACGATCAGCGGCGCGTCGGTCGTCGGCGTCTCGGACGTGCAGTTCGACGGCGTCTCCGGCACGGCGCTCGAGATCGTGACGGCCACGTCGCTGACCGTCATCGCCCCGGCGGGCGCCCTGGGCCCGGCGGACGTGACGGCCGTCGGCTCGGGCAACTCCACGATCACGGGCGGGTTCACCTACGTGAACTTCGGCGCGTTCGTGAACGTCGGACCCGGCAAGGGCAGCCTCCTGGGCACGCCCAGCCTGACCGGCACGGGCGATCTCTCGGCGGGCAGCGGCACGGGTTTCACGATCACGCTCGCGGGCGCGTTCCCGCTCAAGCCGGCGTACCTGTTCGTGGGCCTGTCGTCGATCCCGGCGCCGTTCAAGGGCGGCACGTTCTACCCGCTGCCGCTGCTCACATCGCTGGTGTTCGCGACGGACGGCACGGGACAGGTGGTGCTGCCGGCCGCCATCCCGGCCGGCACGCCGTCGGTCAGCTTCGTGCTGCAGTACTGGGTCGAGGATCCATTCGGCACGTTCGGGCTGACGGCCAGCAACGGCCTGCAGTGCATCATGCCGTGAGGACGATGCAGGCCGGCGACGGCCTGCGGACGTGACACAAGCCGGGGCCCGCTCCTCCCTCGCGGAGGGGCGGGCCCCGCGCGTTTCGGGTGCGTTCGCGTGGCGTGGGTATGATCCACCGGCCCGGAGGCTCCGCATGCGGAACACCAGAACGGCCCGCCGCCTCGCCGCGCTGCTGTTGCTCGCGTCCGCCGCGGCCGTGGCCGCGCTGTCGCGCCCGGCCGCGACGGCGGCCTTCAGTACCTACGGCGAGTCGCTGGGCCTCGACCAGCGCGACTTCCGGGTGCGCAACAACTTCCAGGACCCGACGGCCAACGACAACGTCGTCGCGCAGCCGATGTTTCCCGGCCAGGTCGGTGCGCCGCTGGCTATCTGGAAGGCGCACGTCGAGTGGAGCAGTGGGCCGTGGGCGGGCACCGGCGCGGGCGACGGGCTTTCCGGCGGCGGCGTCGGTGAAAACGCGGTGCTGGGCAGCGGCGCGGCCAACTTCGACAACACCTTCCAGGGAGTGAGCGAGCAGCCGGGCGGGCCCAACTCCAACGTGCACACGGCGCTGGACACCAGCAGCAGCAGCCTGCTGGCCTTCACCACGCTGCCGATCTCCGACGGCTGGAAGGTCTTCTATTATGAGAGCTGGACCTGGGACGACGGCCCGGGCGTGCCGGCCGCGGGCCTGGACCTGCAGGGCGTGGCCACGCACGAGATCGGGCACACGCTGGGGCTGGGGCACACGACGGCGAGCGGCGCCACGATGCAGCCTGCCATCAGCGGCACCGGCACCGGCGCGCGCTCGATCGCGGCCGACGACAGCGCCGGTGTGCAGTTCATCTACGGAGCCAAGGCGGCTGCAAAGCCCCTGATCCAGTCGCTGGCGGGCAGCACGGCCGCGGGCGGGACGCTGCAGGTGCTGGGGCAGAACTTCGCGGCGACCGGTAACGAGGCGTGGTTCACCAACGCCGCGGCCTCGGGCGAGCCGGTCAAGCTGACGGGCCTGCCGTCGCTGGCGGGTGGCACGCGCGTGGACGTCATCGTGCCGGCCGGCGCCGCCAACGGCGAGGTGCTGGTGCGCGTGCCCGGCAGCGACGGCGCGGCGCTCTCCAACGCTTTCCCCATCGACATAGTGCCGTGGCCGGTGGTGCCGGCCGGGCTGGCGCCCGCAGCAGGGCCGGTGGGCGGCTACACCGAGGTGGAGATCGGCGGCAGCGGGCTGCTGGGAGTCTCGGCCGTGCGCTTCGGCGGCGTCCCGGCGCTGGCGCTGACCGTGGTCTCCGACACGCTGCTGCGCGCGACCACGCCGCCGGCCGCGGCCACGGGCCTGGTGGACGTGGAGTTGGTGCACAGCGAGGGCGTGGTCGTGATGCCAGCCGCCTTCACCTATGTGCCCGACCCGCCGCCTGAGCTGGCGACGGTGACGCCGGCCAGCGGCGCGAAGGAGGGCGGCACGCTGGTGACGCTGTCCGGCGCGACCCTGCTGGGCGTGAGCGAGGCGCGCTTCGGCGGCGTGCCGGGCACGCAGCTCGCGCTCGTGGATGCCGGGCACCTGACGGTCGTGACGCCGCCCGGCGTGCCGGGTCCGGTGGACGTCGACGTCTCCGCGCCGACCGGCTCGGCTACGCTGCCCGGCGCATTCACCTATGCCAACCTCGGCGACGTCGTCCCACTGGGCCCCGGCCTCGGCGGCTGGCTGGGCGTGCCCGAGCTGACGGGCACGGGCGACCTCACGGCGGGCAGCGCCGTGGGCTTCACGCTGACGCTGTCGCATGCCTTCCCGCTCGCGATGGCCCACCTGTTCCTCGGGCTGGACGAGGGAGCGCTGCCGTTCAAGGGCGGGACGCTCTATCCGGTGCCGGTGGCGTTGGACATCGCGCTGGCCACCGGTCCAGCGGGTGAGTTGCTGCTTGTTGGCAACGTGCCCGCGGGCACGCCCCCGGGCAGCGAGGTCGTGCTCCAGGCGTGGATCGCGGACCCGGTCGCGCCGGCGGGCTGGAGCGCCAGCAACGGCCTGCTGCTGCGGACACCCTGAGCGGCGAGACCACGGCGCCCCCGGGTCCTCCCCGCCTTGCGCGCCGGACCTCGATACCTATAGTGAGGGCCGCTTCCGGCCGCCGCGCGGAGAACACCGTGTTCCTGAGCTACCACGCCGTGCTCGTGTTCCTGATCACGGGCATCGTGATGGTCAGTACCCCTCTGCTCCTCGGGGTCCTGTTCCGCCCGCACAACCCCTACCCCGAGAAGAGCATGCCCTACGAGTGCGCCGAGGACCCGGTGGGCCCGGCGCAGATCCGCTTCGACATGCGCTTCTACACGGCGGCGCTGATCTTCATCATCTTCGATGTCGAGATCGCCTTCATGTTCCCGTGGGCGCGCGTCTACTCGACCTTCCCCGACCGCGGGCTGGCGCTGCTGGAGGGCGTGTTCTTCCTGCTGGTGCTGGGCGTGGGCCTGGTCTACGTGTGGGCCAAGGGCGACATGGACTGGGTCAAGAGCTTCAACAAGAAGCGCCGGGTGCAGGGCTGAGCCATGGGTGTCCTGAACAACGCGCTGCCCGACATCGCGCCGGTGAAGGCCATCGACAGCCTGGTGGGCTGGGGCCGGGGCAGCTCGATCTGGCCCATGACCTTCGGCATCGCCTGCTGCGCCATCGAGATGATGGCCGTATATGCCGCGACCTTCGACCTCGACCGTTTCGGGGCCGGGGTGCCGCGCGCCACGCCGCGGCAGAGCGACCTGATCATCGTGCCGGGCACGGTCAACGCCAAGATGGCCGTGCGCGTCAAGCGCCTGTACGACCAGATGGCCGAGCCGCGCTACGTCATCGCCATGGGCGCCTGCGTGTGCGGCGGCGGGCCCTACGTGAAGTGGGGCTACAACACGGTCAAGGGCGTGCACAAGATCATCCCGGTGGACATCTTCGTGCCCGGCTGCCCGCCGCGGCCCGAGGCGCTGATGGACGGCATCCTCAAGCTGAAGGAGCGCCTGTCGCGCGAGGCGGTGTTCGCGCGCCGGCAGGCGACGGCCGCCGCGATGGACGGCCGGCAGGTCCTGGCGGGGGCACCGGCCGGCGCGGGCGGCGCGCGCGCATGAAGGAAGCGGACCTGCACGCGCGGCTGGCCGGCAGCGGCCTGGCCGGGATCGGGGCGCTGGACACGTCGGCGCGCGACCCGTGGGTCACGGTCGAGGCCGGCGCGCTGGTGGCGGCGCTGACCTTCCTGCGCGACGACCCGGACTGCCGCATGGAGATGCTGCACAACGTCACGGCGGTCGAGCGCGCCGACGCCATGGAGGTCGTCTACCACCTGTGCTCGCTGGCGCGGCACCACTCGCTGACGGTCAAGGTGCGCTTGCCGCGGCCCGCGGGCGGCGGCCACGACAACTGGATCCCCGAGCTGCCCTCCGTGGCCGGCGTGTACGCCGCGGCCGACTGGCACGAGCGCGAGCAGTGGGACCTGCTGGGCGTGCGCTTTGGCGGCCACCCCGACCTGCGCCGCATCCTGCTGCCGCAGGAGTGGATCGGCCACCCGCTGCGCAAGGACTACGTCTATCCCGGCGAGCACGACGGCATTCCGCTGGAGCTGGACGCCGTGCCGCTGTACGAGCGCGCGCCC
>Ga0247727_10000191_pt1 | contig 142265 bp, 164 predicted proteins | sample WisWelCaveWW1625_FD_202498 | JGI IMG/M metagenome (GOLD analysis project Ga0247727, IMG submission 202498) | Biofilm microbial communities from Wishing Well Cave, Virginia, United States - WW16-25 | ecosystem: Environmental > Aquatic > Deep subsurface > Groundwater > Cave microbial mat... | reverse complement strand
CAACCGCACACTTTTTATATCTGAAGTCTCGGACAGTCTCATTCCCATTCCAAGACTGAGTGGGAATGGACACATTTATGGGAGTTGAAGTTTGTGCGGTCGGCGGCTATGGTGAGGTAGGCAGGAATATGACTGCTGTGAAGGTGGATGATCAGGTCGTCATCTTTGACATGGGCTTGCACATGCCGAATTACATCAAGGTCAGTGAAGAAGACGTGGGGGAATTCGTCAAACTCAACGAGACAACGCTCAAAAAAGCCGAGGCAGTGCCGCAGGACAGCAGCATCAAGGATTGGCGTTCTCAAGTCGTGGCCATTGTGGTCTCGCACGCACACCTCGACCACCTCGGAGCCACACCCTATCTAGCGTCCAAATACGATGCTCCGATCATCTGCTCGCCGTTCACTGCAGAAGTCTTGAAGGCGATGTGTAAGGACGAGCATATTGGCTTGCCCAACAAGATCGTAGCCTTGTATCCGAATGCACGCATGCCCATCGGGAATGACTTGGTGTTGGAGTTCTGCAATATTACGCACTCCACGCCGCAGACCGTTATCGCAGTCCTGCACACGAAATACGGCGCAATCATGTATGCGAACGACTACAAGCTCGATGACCACCCGATTTTAGGCAAGAAGCCGAATGATGAACATTTCAAGAAACTCGGCGAAAAAGGAATTCTGTTGTTGATGCAGGACTGTATTTATGCAGGAGCTGCCCGCAGGACGCCCTCAGAGCTCGTGGCTAAGGACTTGCTCGATGACGTCCTGATGAGGATTGACAACAAGGGCAAGGCGATCATCGTGACGACCTTTTCGAGTCATATCGCGCGCTTAAAAGAAATCGCAGAGTTCGGTCAGAAACTCGGCCGCAAGGTCATCTTTATGGGTCGTTCCATCAGCAAGTATTGTTTTGCTGCAGAAGCTGCAGGCGTGACGACCTTCAAAGGCATCGAGATCCTCAAGTACCGCAGGCAGATTGAGAAGAAGCTGAGGGAAATCCAGAGCAGGGGCAAGGAGAAGTTTTTGCTCGTGATGTCTGGGCACCAGGGAGAGCCCAAGTCTGCGCTCTCACGGATTGTGCGCGGTGAACTTTCGTTCAGATTTGATGAAGGCGATCACGTGATATTTTCTTGCACAGTCATTCCTGCCGAGATCAATCGCAAGAACCGTGCAGAGATGGACGAACAGCTCAGAAAGCTCGGCGTGCGGTTGTTCACGGATATTCACGTCTCCGGCCACTCGAGCCGTGAGGACATCAGGGAATTCCTGATGTGGACCAAGCCGAAACACGTCATTCCTGCGCACGGCGAGCCAGGCATGATGGATTCTTTTGTGAGTCTTGTAAAGGAACTGCATTATCACGATAAATACGTCCATGCCATCGTCTCTGGCCAGCGGGTGAAGATAGTTTAGAACAACAATCTTTATATAGCATTAACCATTCCGCAGGAGTTATAGGGGGCGTGACATGAAGCTTGTTTTGGCAGATCCAACGTATCTGAAAGATAGCATTGCAGTTATTTCTGATTTGGTGAATGAAGCACGATTCAAGATCACTAAGGATGGCGTAGAGATGATCGCGATGGATCCTGCAAATGTCGCCATGGTGGTTTTCAAGCTCCTTTCGAGCGCGTTTACCGAGTATGATGTGCCGCAGACCACCGAGCTCGGTCTCAACCTCGCCAATCTCAAACAAGTCTTGCGCAGAGCCAAGGCCAATGATATTCTCTCGCTCGAACTGAGCGAGGAAGGCAAACTCCAGATCCAATTGCGCAGCAACACCATACGAACCTTTTCCTTGCCGATCATCGACATGGAGGAAAAGGAACAGCGTGTTCCCAATTTGACTTTCCCGGTTTCTATTACGACTGCTTCGCACGTGCTCAATGATGCGATTGAGGACGCGGATATTGTTGCTGAGTCAGTGAGTCTTGCTGCAGAGCCGGGCAAATTCTTGGTCAGTGCCGAAGGCGACTTGAGCAAGGCACACATTGAAATCAAGCACGGCGAGGAGACCAAGATCACGACCAGTGACCTCAAGGCGCGTGTCAAGGCAAAGTACTCGATCGAGTATTTGAAGAAGATGATGCAAGCAGGCAAGCTCGCGGACTCTGTGACGATCGCATTCAATCAGGACTATCCACTCAAGCTGGAATACAAGGTCGTAGACAAAGTCTTACTGAGTTTTATTCTCGCTCCGCGCGTAGAGAACGATTGATTATTTCTTCGTTCCGAAATAGAACATCTTCTGAATGTCGACATCGCCAGGCTGGAAGTTGCCTTGTCGCGGGTGAGGCACTTTTTCTTCTGTCTTGAGTTCGACCTGTTTCTCTTTCAGTTTGGGCGGCTGTACCGACTGCACCCGGGTCACGTCTTCGCGCAATGCGTTGACTTCAGCGATGATCTGGTTGATCGCGGTCCTGAGCACTTCCAACTCACCAGTAACTGTCTTCTGGATGCGTTCGAGTTCAAGATAATATTGTCGCTCGGCCAAAGGATCAGCTGATGCCGCTTCGACAACGACGGTTTCCTGAGTTCCTTCGGACGTACTGGGTTTGGACGCAATGGTGACAATCTGTTGTGCTTGGGAATAGGCATCAGTGGATGAGTTTGCCATGCCGTGGCGTTTCAATTCATGACTGAGTGTGTTGATTTTGCGGAGTTGGTCCAAGTCCATCGTATCAGTCCTCGTTTAGTGGAGTTCGTAATAGCCGTCCTTGCCAAGCATAAAGCGGCGCTTGACTGCAGGCTGTTCTTGCTGTGGAACAGGAGTTGGAGAAAGTGTTCGTTTGACTGGTTGTCCTACAGGCAGGGGTTCGCGCTTATATGGAACCAGCGAGACCGCGCAGTGTTCGCAATAGAATTTGCGTCCTTCTTGTTTGGCAATGCAGAGCACGCAGAGTTTCTTGCCGCACCACATGCAGCCGCCGTGGAAGTCCTTGCGATGGGTTGTGCAGCGCGTCATGGGCGTGCTCCAAAGTTTTCGTTAATGAATTGCACCATCATGTCATTGCCTGCGAGCTTGTATGCCTGCAATGCGGTTCCAAAAAGATTTTCGCGCAGGCAGACGTCGCCGAGTGCTGAGAGTTTGTCGCGGTCGCCGGCAAGTTCGTATGCCTTGAGGGCTGCGCTGAGCTGGTGTTCCTGCATGCAGCGATCGCCGACTTGCGAGAGCTTGGCAGGATTGCGGATGGCGGTGAAGACCTCGATGGCATAGTCCCACTTGCCGCGGTTCAGGCAGTCTTCGCCGACCCTGGCGAGGCGTTCGGTGTTGCCGATGGCACGGAATGCCTTGATGGCATCTCCCAGCCTGCCGTCTTCGAGGCACTTGTCGCCGAGCTTGAGAAGTTTGAGGTGATTGTCTGCGAGGTTGTAGCAATCGATGGCATTGCTCAGGAGGCCGACGCGTTCGTAGTCCTCGCCGATCTCGGTGAGCTTGGTCTTGTTGCCCGCGAGGATGAATGCCTTGACTGCGTCCGTAAGCTTGCCCTTGCGTTGGTATTCGTCGCCGAGCACGTTCAGGACGTGTCTGCGGGTGACCTCGTTGAACATGGACAGGTTGATTCTGTCAAGGCCGCGCTCGACGAGCGTGGGAAGAATTTTTCTGAAGTTGTCTGCGGTCGAAACGCTTTGCCGTTCGGTGATCTCATTGGCTTGGTCAACCAGACTAGAAACAACTCTGCGCATCAGGAGTTCTTCGCTCATCTCTGCACCTCTTTTCACCGTGAAACGAATGCCTTCATGAGGATTCTCCTAATATATAAATGTTACTATTTCGTATACTGACTCGGGGTGGTCATAAATATTTTTATACAGCGATGCATCGCGGCCACGTCATGCCGGAAGCAAAAGAGGCTCTCATGGAATGGATTATCGAGCACGTCAAGAGCAAGGACATTCTGACGAAACAAATTACGGCGATCAAACAACAGGAGCAGGATGCTGATGTCGTGGTTGAGGGCGTGCTCAAGCATCAGTTCATCTTCATCCAACCCCTGCTCAGTGATCTGAGCAGACTCGGACAGCTCAAGGAGAAGCACGTTATTCTTGTGACGGCAAACACCAAGGACAATCTTGAATTTGTGATCGCGCACTGGCCTGAGCTCGTCGAGTATCCGCATTTGTGTTTGTACTTTGTGAATCCGAAGTCTGCGTTGGATACGCGCTGGATGCTCTTTCCTGCAGCGCATGACCGGATCACCGAACGCGAGGTATTGCGCAAGGGCTTGGAGAGTTTGTTCGCAACGGTTGAGCCGTGGAGAGAGTAAGTATACGGCTGCCGGGCAGCGGTCGACTGAGGTCGACGAGCCTGTCATCCGTCTCTGCGGATACGGCTGCCGGGAATCGAACCCGGGCCTTGAGATTGGGAATCTCAGGTCATACCATTAGACCACAGCCGTATACAAGAAATAAGAATGTTGTTTCTTAAAAACATTTAGACCGTTACCGGAATGATTTTTCCGTGTGGGTTGCTGTCTGTTACCAGCCGTTCGAGTTCTTTGCCAAAGCGTTCATATTGACTATCACTCAACACATACGCATCAACACGATATTCCTGGACATAATAGTCAGGATGTTTTCCTTTGAACGCGAGAACGCGTGCATTGACGGAGTTTCGTGTACAGAAGTCTTCCACGATGTGTTCGCGTGTCTCCAGCGGAACAGTAGGAGATCGCTTCGCAAGCGCTTTGACTTCTTCATCAGAACTTACAGCAATATATAAGCGGTCACAAACCTCGGCTGCTTTCTTCAGGAGTTTTGCATGCCGGTCTTCGATTTTCTCGTAAATGCCGAAGACCATGCCTGTCCGGTACTGCTTCATTACGCAGCTTCGGATATTGTGGCAGTGGCTTCTTCTTCGCCTTCTTCAGAATAACTGGGCACGGCTGCCTTGCTGATGATCATGATGTCACCGACCGCTTTCACAAGCTGATGGGGCACCACAACGCCTTTGGCCGAGCCGAGAACCTTGGTCAAGAACGAGTTCTTGGTTGCGCGGACACGCCAGCCGTATACTTTGCTCTGTGTCAACAATGCTTCCTCGATGTCACCGAAATAATCACCAGTGTCAGTGAATACTTTCATATCAAACGTGTCCGAGATTTTCTTCATCTTCAGCATGATCGTGAGCCTCCCTCTTCAGCAGTAGTAGCATCCGGAGCGTCACAGCTATATAAATTTTGTGGCATCTGAAAAGGTGATTATATAAACTCCCCGGGATAAGAATTGAGGCATGCGTTACCAGAATCTCGTCCTTATCGGCACGTCTCATATTGCGAAAGAGAGCATTGCTGCTGTCAAACAGACTATTCTTCAGGAACAGCCGGCGATTGTTGCGCTTGAACTGGATCGCAAGCGGCTTCTTGCATTGTTGCATCCCCAGAAGGCAAAGCCGCGCTGGAAGGACATCAAGCGGATTGGCGTGAAGGGCTATCTGTTCAGCATCATTGGCGCGTGGGTGGAACAGAAACTGGGAGAAAAAGTTGGTGTCAAGCCGGGCGCAGAGATGCTTCAGGCAGTGCAGGCGGCTCACGAAGTTCATGCAGACCTCGCACTCATCGACCAAGATATTGAAGTCACATTACGGAGATTTTCACAAACCTTGACATGGAAGGAAAAAGGACGCTTGTTCGCAGACGTATTCAAGGGTTTGGTCCTGCGGAAAAGCGATTTTACTTTCGATCTGAGCACTGTGCCCAGCCCGAAGCTTATTGCGAAGATGATCAAACAGGTACAGAAGCGTTATCCGAATATCTATCGCGTGCTCGTGACTGAGCGCAACGAGATCATGGCACAACGGCTCGCACGACTCATGCATCACTATCCTGATAAGATGATTGTTGCCGTTGTCGGTGCAGGACATGAGAAGGAAATCCTGCAATTGATCAGGCAGTTAAGTTAATATACCCATTTCTCTGTGATTCGTACATGTCCTCTTGGGCGAATTATAAGGATAAAGTCGTGCGGTATTTTCCGTTCTCGCAGAGTGAGTGGAAGGGTTTTGCCACCACGGTGCTGGTATTTGCTGTATTGTTCTCATTTACCAACTGGGGTGAGACTGCGTTTGACCTACAGGAAGGACTCAAGAACTTGCTCATTGCAATCGTTATCGTAGGCGTGAGCCTGTTTGTCCATCATGCTGCACAGCGGTTGATGGGCTTGTGGTATGGGTATCGTGTCGAGCACCGTGTGTGGTGGATTGGTCTGCTCGTTGGCTTGCTCGCTGCCATGCTTTCAAATGGTCGGGTATTGATTTTTGCCGCGACTGCACTTCAGGCACATTTCTTGCCAGCACACCGGCTGGGAAGGTGGCGTTATGGTCCGAGTTTGCGTGAGATCGGTGCGACTGCATTCATGGGACCCATTGCAAGTGTTGTTGTAGCATTCCTGTTGTACCTCATTGCACCCACGTTCTTTGCTGACTTCCTCACATTCAATCTGCTTTTTGCAGCGTACAACATGCTCCCGATTCCTCCTTTGGACGGCTTGCACGTGTTCGTGGGTTCGCGCGCAGGCTACGGCGGCAGTTTCGCCTATCTTTTCACCTTCTTTTCATTCCTGGGATTTTTCTTGATCTATTTCCTCGCAAATTTCAGCTTCTGGTGGAGCATCCTGCTCGGCATGATCATTGGTCTGTTAGGGTGGTTTGTCTTTTTCACGGTGGCAGAACGGAAATGAAAGCAGGTAAAATTACGAACACTTGGCTCGTGTATGTCGCGTGCGCAGTGCTCGTGCTTGGTTTGTATTTCGCTGTGCGCGGCGCAGTGCAGGGCGTCGCGTATGGCGTGGCCGTCCTGATTGGCGCAGTGCTGGGCAGATTCTGGCACTCTCTTATACATAGGAAAAAGCCTACACTATTCATCAACGTGTTGACACTGGCCGTGCTTCTTAGCTTGCTGATGGGTAGTATTGGCACGAATCGCATGACTATAGTCATCTTGTTCTTGATCGGCATTGGAGTGAGTTATCTCGTGCACCAGAAACAGTGGTTCAAGACAGCATAGCCACTGGACATTCTTCAGGCTTCGCGTAAATCTTTTAAACCACAGTGTCTATTAATAAGAGCATGCTTGCTTCAGGTTTCCAGCCGAGATTGTATCAAGAGACCATTCTTGCGACTGCATCAGAAAAGAATACGCTCGTCGTGCTGCCGACAGGCATGGGTAAGACTGCGATTTCATTCATGCTTGCTGCGCAGCGCTTGCAGCATTTTCCGCAGTCAAAAATCCTGCTCTTGGCGCCGACCAAACCATTGGCAGAACAGCATCTCCAGACCTTCAAGCAGCACATGCAGCTTGCTGAGGACCAGTTCGTGCTGTTCACGGGCGAGATACCACCGGAAAAACGTCACGAACTCTGGAAGCAGGCAAAAATCATCTTTTCGACACCACAAGGACTGGAAAACGATATCATGGGCGACAGCATCATGCTCAATGACGTCTCCTTGCTTGTGTTTGACGAAGCACACCGAGCCACGGGCGAGTACAGCTATAATTTCATCGCCAAACAATACCAGCAGAAGGCAAAGTATCCAAGGATTCTTGCGTTGACTGCATCGCCAGGCTCTGATGAACTGAAAATTGAGGAAGTATGCAAGAACCTGTTCATAGAGGCAGTGGAGATCAGAACCGATGCAGATCCTGACGTGCGGCCATACGTGCAGGAAACAGAAGTTCAATGGATCAAGGTTCCTTTGCCTGTAGAATTCCTTGACGTCAAGAAATATCTTGAGATCTGCATCAAATCAAAACTTGCTGCGTTACGTGATCTTGGCGTGAACAAGAGCGTGGATTATTTCAGCAAGCGAGAAATGCTTGCGCTGCAGGGCGAATTGCACGCCAAGCTTGCTGCTGGTGAGCGTGATTTTGAAACCATGAAGGCATTGTCTGTTGCTGCTGAAGCCATGAAAGTGCAGCACGCGCTCGAATTGTTGGAAAGCCAGGGTAGCACCACCTTAATCAAATACTTGAACAAGCTCATTGCTGAGGCTGAAACAAGCAAGGTCAAGGCGGTCAAGAATCTGGTGAAGGACCTGAACTTCAAGGCAGCAGTGGTCAAGGCACAAACACTCATCGAGCAGGGCATTGAGCATCCCAAGCTTGCCATGGCTCGGGGAGTGGTTGCGCGCGAGATCGCCGAGAACAAGCGCGCCAAGATCCTGCTCTTTACCCAATATCGCGATAGTGCAGTCAGGATCAAGGAAGAGCTCGAGAAAGCCCAAGGAGTTGTGCCTGCGATTTTTGTAGGACAGGCAAAAAAGGGCAATACAGGATTATCACAAAAGCAGCAGGTCGAGCTCATTGAGCAATTCAAGGACGGCTTGTATAATGTCTTGATCTGTACTTCTGTTGCTGAGGAGGGTTTGGACATTCCGCGTGTTGATCTCGTCATCTTTTACGAGCCGATTCCTTCTGCCATTCGGACAATCCAGCGTCGGGGCAGGACTGGCCGTCAGGAAAAAGGCAAGGTTGTCGTGCTGATGGCGCAGAACACCCGCGATGAAGGCTATCGGTGGAGCGCACACCACAAGGAAAGGAAGATGCACACCATTCTTGACCAACTGCGCAAAGACTTACGCCAGCGGTTTGTCCAGCAGGCACCTTTTGCCAAGTTTGAACAGCCTGAAAAACCTACACTCATCTTTGCTGACTATCGGGAGAAGGGCACAGGCGTGCTCAAGGAACTCGTTGATCTTGGTATTTCGTTAAAGCTCGAGATGCTGAATGTTGCCGATTACGTGCTGAGTCCACGGTGTGCGGTTGAGTTCAAGACGGTTGAGGATTTTGCACAAAGTATCATTGACGGTCGTTTGCTTGACCAGCTCAAGCAGTTAAAGCAGCACTACGAGCGCCCAGTCATCATCGTGGAAGGAACACAGAACTTGTTTGCCGTAAGAAATATTCATCCGAATGCGATCCGCGGCATGCTCGCGACCATTGCGGTGAGTTACGGCATTCCGATCATTTACACCAAGGACACAAAAGATACTGCAGCACAACTCATTGCCATTGCCAAGCGCGAGCAAGCCCTGACTAAGGAAACCTTCCAGCCCCATGCAGAAAAACGCGTTCTTTCCGTGCAAGAACAGCAAGAATACATTGTGAGCAGCTTGCCAAATATCGGCTTGAACCTCGCAAAAGAATTGCTCAAGCACTTCAAATCAGTCAAGAACGTTGTCAACGCCTCAGAAGACGAACTCAAACAAGTCGAAGGCGTTGGCGAGAAGAAAGCCAAATCAATCAAAGACGCGGTCGAGAAGGAATATCAGAAGGAATAATCATAATAGTCATTCAAGTAGTGTTCTACACCCTCAGAGAAGGTGAGATTTTTGCTAAGCTTTATAGGCAACAAATTTGTCTCTTGTTCGATGTCACTGGTCAATATAATGAATCAGGTGCTTGTTGAGAAACCTGATGAACACATTTTTGATGATTATTGCATCAGGTTAGTTGATAAAGTAAGCCCTCGTGGGCTAAATCCTGAGCTGCTTGATCTTGCGTGTGGGATCCGCGGATCACCTTTTGTAAATGCGTACGCATCAGCGTTCCCCAATACGAAAGTGTTTAGTTTAGATATCGACCATCCTGATCTCGGTCGATTAAAAGCGCCAAGGAAAATCTGCGCCGATGCCGAAAAGATTCCTTTCAGGAACCAATCATTCGATATGGTATGGGTTGGTTATAATGCGTTTGAATTTGGCATTTTAGAAAATGAAGAGTCTTACACCATCGCGAGAGAAATTCGCAGAATACTTAGGCCTGACGGCGTATTCGTTTTTAATCATTTGAATGGGCAGGCTGAAACAGAAACAAAAGAAAACCTTGCTAAAATCGGTTTTGAAGAGATAACACACCTTCTTAGGCTAACCCAAAGCATACCGCTCCGAAGATATCGTCACACCGACGCATATTTGGTAAGATGATTCAAGAGTGTTCTGAAAACCCTACCTTCTTGAAGGGTTTCATATCTTCATCTTCATTAATCGTTCGACTCGTGCTTTGGTCGGCGGGTGCGTCGAGAAGAGTGACACGAGTCCGCCTGCAGTGAAAGGATTCACAATGAACAGCGAGCTTGTTGCGGGGCTGCCGTGGCGCAAGGGTCGGGCTCTGCAGCCCTGCTCGAGCTTGTTGAGCGCGCTGGCGAGGCTGTGCGAGTCCTTGATGGTTCGTGCTCCTGTTTCGTCAGCAAAGTATTCTCGTGCTCGGGAAATCGCGAGCTGTATGAGGAGGGCTGCGATGGGTGCGACAATGGCGAGCAATAACAGACCAATGATGTTTCCGCCGCGGTTATCATCGCGCGAGCCGCCGAAAATTGCGGCATAGCGCGCCATCATGGCGAGATACGAGATAACCGCAGCGAGTGTCGCAGCAATCGTTGTCACGAGCATGTCGCGGTTCTTGACGTGGCTGAGTTCGTGCGCGAGCACGCCCTTGAGCTCGTGGTCATTCAACAAGTCAAGGATGCCTTCAGTAACTGCCACAACTGCTTTCTTTGGCGAGGGACCAGTGGCAAAAGCATTGGGTGTTGCAGTCGGAACAATGTACAATGCGGGCTTGGGCAGGCCAATCTTGTGACTGATCTCTTCAACCATCTTGTAGAGGTGTGGATACTGGCTCTTGGATGCAGGTTTAGCGCGGTACATTGCCAAAACGAGCTTGTGTGAAAAGAAATACATGCCGAAATTCATGAGCACGGCAAATGCCAAAGCAATGGTCAACCCGCGATTGCCGCCGATGAGGAAGCCCACCCCAAGCACAATGCCTGACAAAATGCTGAGCAAGAGAATGGTCTTGAGCTGATTCCACATGATCTCTTCTGACAGTGTACTAGTTTAAATACGTTGTGTAAGGTGTGTCAACAAGTTTTTATAGAGCTGTTAAAACTCAACGAGTGTGGGTGAGGACATGAGTAAATATAAAGAGCGCTTTGAACTCCGTTATCATATTAAGACTCCTACGCTTCCTGGCTGGCACGAGAATGTGAGGCGTGCGGTCAACCATGTGTGGAACGAGGTGTTTACTGATCTCGTAAAGAAACTGGAATTGCATTCGGATGATGTCACACAGTGCGACGACATGATCCACTGCACGACTGATTGGGGATGGATTCTCGTTCGAGAAAATAAAGGTGGTGCATTGTTCAACGTGCTGGCTGACAAATCCTTGCCGCGGAAGGAGTTTAAGGCGGGTAATCTCGCCCTCAATATCGTGCGCACCATTCAGGAAAAGGTCTATGCCTTTCCGCAGCGTATCAGGGTGTATCATGGGACTGGTCACAAGATGCGCCGCATTGATGATCTTGTTGCAGTGAATGTTGATACCACACTTGGTGGTAATAGGAAGACTGTTGTTGAATACGCGATTCCCTTGCATTATTACACGGATATGACGTTAGTGAGGAATAGCGAAAACGTCATTCTCGATCTCGAGAATGAAACAGTGACCGAGCTCAGAAAAAGTGCTGGGAAAAAAGAACGAATCACATTAAAGACGATGACGGAAAAATTGTGGGATGCAGTAAATGGAGTCAAAAAAGCATATTTCACAGGAGAACTTACTGAAGGAGGGCAGGCGCAACTTCAGCTCTATCGCCAGATTCCTCATCGTGTCGTTGAACATACCTGAACAATCCCTCGATCTGACGCAAATCAGTCTGCTTGAACAAGAAATGTCTGAAGCGATCATCGACTTTGACGCCGTGCTTCTGCAAATCTGACCTTAAGCGTGCATAGATTTTTTTGCCTTCTTGATCAAGATCAGTGAGAATGATGCATTCATTAGTTGCTTGAGCAATGCGTTCAACGACTTTGTACAACGGTTTGCCTTTGAGCGTGATGATGTTCTCCAGACCGAGCTTTGCAAGTGAGGCTTTGTCTTTGGGTCCTTCGACAATGATCACTGGCTGTTCTTCGACGAGCTTGGTAATCCACTGGTCAAGATCGAGCATGAACACAAACTATATATAACAAGTTCTTAACCGTTGCGATTGGGGGTAAATGGATGATTCATCTCAGTACGCTGCTGAAGCACTATAAGCGCCCAGAGGTCTGTGAGGAAATTGTTGCTGCAGCGCATGACAAGGAAATCGCGGTCAAGTATGGTGACAAGGGTTTTGGCAAGCGACCTGATGTCCTGAATCATCCCAAGGACGTTCTTGAATTCGCGAAGAACGGAGCCACCAGCTTTCATTGTTCTGAAGAACTCTGGTACAATCCCTTGCAGCTTGATCCAGGCATGAGAAAGCAGGACTTGGACGAGCTGCGCAAGGGCTGGGACCTCATTCTGGACATTGATTGCCCATGGCTCGAGTATTCCCAGATCGCTGCAGATTTGCTCATCCATGCTTTGCGCTATCACGGCATTGAGCATCTGGGTGTGAAGTTCTCAGGCAATCATGGCTTTCACATCGCAGTGCCTTTTGAAGCATTGCCTGAGCGCGTGCACGGGCAGGAGACGCGCTTCCTTTTCCCAGACGGTCCGCGGAAGATTGCGCAGTATTTGCAGGAGATGATCCGGCCGCATCTCGCGAGCCGATTGCTCGAACAAGAAAACCTGAACCAGCTCATGACCAAGACAAAGAAGACCGCGAACGAACTCCTCAAGAACGGCCAGCTTGATCCGTTTGTGTTGTTGACGGTCGATACGGTTCTGATCTCCTCACGGCATTTGTATCGGATGCCGTATTCGTTCAATGAGAAGTCCGGACTGGTCTCGATTCCGGTGCAGCCCAAGAAGATTCTTGATTTTGACAAGTCATGGGCGGTTGCAGAGCGCATCACAGTTGAACATGATTTTCTGCCGAGGAAAAAAGTCATGGCAGGTGAGGCTGCCAAGCTCTTGGTGCAGGCGTTTGATTATCACCCGCCGAAGACCGAAGAAAAAACGTCGCTGAGACCCCGCGAAGACTTCGCGATTCCTCTTGCAGCGGTTCCTGAGCAATATTTTCCTCCGTGCATCCAGAACATTGCCAAGGGATTACAGGATGGCAAGAAGCGGGCGATGTTTGTGCTCATCAATTTTCTCTCAAGCCTGGGTTGGAACCACGAGCAGATCGAATCCTACCTGAAAGAATGGAACAAGCACAATCCTGAGCCCCTGCGGGAACAACTCATCGTCGGCCACGTCCGGTATCACCAGCAACAAAAAAAGAAAGCTTTACCGCCGAACTGCGCGAACAAGGCATACTTGGTCGGCATGGGTGTGTGTACTCCAGACCGTTTTTGTGGCGCAAACACATCCCCGGGAGCAGAAGGTTTTGCCCCGCGGATCAAGAACCCGGTAGCCTACGCCTTAAAAAAGCAAAAGCTGACAAACCGGACAAATACTAGGGGGAAAGGCACGAAGCGAGAGCAAGCTTTATAAACACCCTCTGAATCCGCGAAGTAATCTGACTCAGCCTGAAAAGACGCTTTTCAGTACACGTCGGTGATGGGACAACTGACTTTCTTGAAAGCGTCGCAAAAGGCACTTTAGTCAGCGTTTGGGCGCGGTGAGCGCATCGCGCCAACAGACAAAACGCAAAGACAGAAGGCTCTATGCCACGAGTACGACAACCGAGACGGGGATCAATGCAGTTCTGGCCACGCAAACGTGCCAGTTCGACCCATGCCCGCATCCGCACGTGGATCCCGGGCAAGGATGCAAAACCATTGGGTTTTGCCGGGTACAAGGCAGGCATGACCCATCTCATCCTGACTGACAACAAGGCGACGTCGATCACCAAGGGCGAATCCATCGCCGTGCCGGTGACGGTCGTCGAGTGTCCGCCGCTCAAGATCGCGGCCATTCGCTGTTATCGTCGCGATGCCCATCGTCTCGTTCTCGCTTCCCAAGTCTGGGCTGACAAGCTCGACAAGGATCTCGCGCGTGTTCTTCCGCTTCCCAAGAAATCCAAAATCAAGATCGATCAGCTCAAGCCAGAGGAATTCGTCGAATTCAGGCTGTTCGTGCACACCCAGCCGCGGCTTGCCAAGCTCAAGAAGACACCAGAAGTCTTCGAGGTTGGTCTTGGCGGCACTGCGCAGCAGCAGCTCGACTATGCAAAGACCGTTCTCGGCAAGGACCTGAAGCTCACTGATGTTTTTGCTGCCGGCCAGCAGGTGGACAGTCATGCCATCAGCACCGGCAAGGGCTTGCAGGGTCCGGTCAAGCGTTTTGGCGTTTCCATTCGTTCGCACAAGTCACAGAAGACCACTCGTGGTCCGGGTTCGCTCGGTCCGTGGCACGGCAACTTCAACTGGCCTGTGGCGCACCAAGGTCAGATGGGCTATCATCAGCGAACAGAATACAACAAATGGATTATCCAGATCGGAGAGGATCCGACAAAGATCAATCCTGCAGGCGGCTTTATGCACTATGGCGTGGTGAGCTCACCCTACCTGATCATCAAGGGTTCGCTCATCGGTCCAGCCAAACGACTCATCAAGTTCACGACGCCCTTGCGTCCGAATAAGAACACGCCCAAGGAGGCTCCGAACATCACGCACATCAGCGTGTCGTCGAAACAATAAGCATGGAACTCACAATCAGATCACCAACAAATGTCGAGGAAGGCAAGAAGCGTTTGCCCGCGCAGTTCGCTGAGCCTGTCCGGCCAGATTTGATCAAGCGTGCGGTCGAAGCGGTCTGGAGTCATGACCGCCAGCCATATTCGGCTGATCCGCGCGCAGGAAAAAAGGCCAGCGCAAAACTCTCGCGCCGCCGTCGTAAATACAAGGGCGCGTACGGCAAGGGTATCTCTCGTGTTCCACGAAAGACATTGAGCAGGAATGGCACGCAGATGATGTGGGTCGCTGCATTTGCGCCAGGCACTGTCAAGGGCCGTCGCGCACATCCTCCGGTCGCGAGCAAGGATTGGCGCCAGAAAATCAATACGAAAGAACGCCGCAAGGCAATCCGGAGCGCGCTCGCCGCAACCGTGAACAAGCAATTCGTTGCAGCGCATGGCCACGTCCTTCCGGCACACTACCCATTCATTGTGAGCAACACCTTTGAGGCCTTGGACAAGACCAAGGCAGTCACCCAAGCGTTGGAAGCCCTTGGTTTTGAACAGGAGCTCGTCCGTGCGAGCCGCAAGAAAATCCGTGCAGGCAGGGGAAAGATGCGTGGTCGGCGTTACCGTACTGCTGCAGGCCCGTTGATCGTCGTTGGCGGTGACTGCAAGCTCCTCAAGGCTGCGAAGAATCTCGCAGGCATTGATATCAAAGAGGTCTCCCTGCTGAATGCATTGGTGCTCGCGCCAGGCGCAGTGCCTGGTCGTCTCACAATCTTCACGGCAAATGCCATTGACAAACTCACCAAGGAGAAACTGTTCGCATGAAAACCACACTGCCTGCTACCTCAGTCATCAAGTATCCTGTCTCGAGCGAAAAAGCAATTCGTCTCATGGAGGCAGAGAACAAACTCGTCTTTGTCGTTGACCGCAAGGCGAGCAAGCCCGAGATCGCGAAGGCGATTGAGGAATTGTTCAAGGCAAAGGTTGTAACAGTCAACACACACATCACCGGCGGCGAAAAACGGGCGTACGTGCGCTTTGCGCCCGAGAGTCCGGCAATTGATATCGCCACCTCGCTCGGACTCATGTAAGGTAAACCATGGGAAAATCACTCATTCAACAGGCACGCGGCAAGGGCGGACCGGTCTACCGGTCGCTCAGTTTCCGGTTCAAGGGAGATGCCAAGCTGCACGCTCCTGATTCCAAGCTGATCCAGGGCACGATCACCGATTTCGTGCACTGCCCAGGCCACAGCACACCTCTCGCAGAGGTCGCGTATGAAGACGGCCAGACCTGTTTGCTCTTGGCTCCTGAAGGTGTCAAGATCGGCGACAAGGTCAAGCTCGGTCCTGGAGCAGAAGTAGAGCCAGGCAATGTGCTCGCGCTCAGCGATGTTCCTGAAGGCACGCCTGTGTTCAACGTCGAACTCCGACCGGGTGACGGTGGTCGCTTGTGCAGGAGTTCAGGTGTGTTCGCGCGTGTCGTAGCCAAAACGCCTGAGTATGTCACCGTACTCTTGCCGAGCAAGAAGCTCAAGAACCTCCCTGCCACGTGCCGGGCAATGATCGGCATGGCCGCAGGTGGAGGCAGGGTTGAGAAGCCATTCCTCAAGGCAGGAACGCGTCATCACAAGGCCCGCGCGCGCAACAAGCGGTATCCGAATCCGAGCGCTGCAGCGCAGAACGCAGTCGACCACCCATTCGGCAACAAGCGTACGAGCCGCAAGGCCAAGCAGCGTCCGACCGGTCATTTCGCGCCGCCAGGACGCAAGGTAGGTAAACTCTGGCCGCGACGCACCGGACGCAAGAAGTGATAATCCATGGCAAAAGAATTCATGTATCGCGGAAAGAAACTGGACGAGATCCAGAAGATGTCACTCCAGGAATTCATGCAGCTCATCCCTGCGCGTGAACGACGCACGCTCAAGCGCGGCTTCACTGAGCAGCAGAAGATCTTCCTCGAGAACCTCCGGGCAGGAGACAAGAATCTCAAGACACATTGCCGTGATCTCGTGGTTCTGCCAGAAATGGTAGGCAAGCTCATCAAAGTGCACAATGGCAAGGAATTCACGCCCGTGGCAATCGAGCCTGATATGCTCGGTCACCGTTTGGGTGAATTCACGCAGACGCGAAGGAAGGTCTCGCACTCGGCGCCAGGCATCGGTGCAACGCGATCGAGCGCGTCGCTGAGCGTGAGGTAAAGGCATGACAACGTATCGCTATTCAACACAGGCAGCGGCGAATGAAGCCAAGGCAGTTGGTGTAGCGTTGCCCATCTCTTCCAAACAATCATATGAGGTCGCTAAGTTTTTGCGCGGCAAACCCTTGGCGTTCGCGAAGAAACTGCTTGAAGAAGTCATTGCGCTCCGCCGCCCAGTGCCCATGACACGATTCAACAGGGAGACTGGTCACAAGCACGGCATGGCAGCAGGACGCTTCCCGACCAAAACCTGCTCAGTCATCCTCAAGCTCCTCAAGAGCGCAGAATCAAACGCACAATTCAAGGGATTGAGCACGGCCGATCTGGTCGTGCGGCACATCTCTGCCCAGCGCGGTCCCACGAGCTTCCATTACGGCCGCAAGCGTCGCAGGCTAATGAAGCGCGCGCATGTCGAAGTCGTGCTCCGCGAGGCAAAGGAAGCGAAGAAGGAAAAGAAACAGGCACCAAAGAAAGAAACGCCCAAGACTGAGGTCGTGAAGAAATGATTGAACGCAAATTCATTGCAGAACGGTTCAAGGAATTCCAGATCCAGCAGTACATTGACCAAACGCTGAAGAACGTCGGTCACAGCACAACCAAACTCGTGCGCACGCCACTTGGCGAGAAAATCATCATTTACGCTTCGCGACCAGGCCTCGTAGTCGGCAAGAAGGGCGAGAACATCAAGAAGCTCACGAACACACTCAAGAAGAAGTTCAATCTGGAAAATCCGCAGATCGAGATCGCCGAGGTCGAGTATCCCAATCTCGACGCGCAGATTGTCGCAGAACGCATCGCGAGCACGCTCGAACGCTTTGGCATCCAGAAATTCAAGGCTATCGCGCACAAGACCATGCAGGATGTCATGGGCTCGGGTGCTTTAGGCATTGAGATCAGGATTTCCGGCAAGGTGCCGAGCGCGCGCGCCAGGTCCTGGCGTTTCTATCAGGGCTACCTGAAGAAGTGCGGCAATGTGGCACTGACGCAAGTGCGCAGGGCAAAGACATTCGCGACCTTGCGACCAGGCACGGTCGGCGTGAAGGTTGCGATCATGCCTCCTGATGTCAAGCTTCCTGACGACATCGAGGTCAGGAAGGAACTGCCTGCGCCCGAGCCGGTGAAGGAACAAGCGCCGAAGAAGCACACCCGCCGCAAGAAGACTGAGGTAAAGGCTGAAGAGCCGGCACCGCAGCCAACCAGTCAACCAGGTGACCAATCATGAAATTCAAGGAACTAAAGACATTGCCTGACGGAGAACTGCGGGGCAAGCTCCTCGAGCTCAAGAAGGAGCTCATAAAAGAGAACGCACAGGTCGCGATCGGCACGGTTCCGAAGCATCCACGCAAGCTCAGGCTTGCAAAGAAGACCATTGCAAGGATTGAGATGATTTTAGCACAATCAACGAAGCAAACCCACGCGAGCAAGAGCGCGGGTGGACCAGCCGACAAACTAAGCGCAGTCGGCGCTGCGAGTAAACCACAGGAGGTGGCACCCAAGAAATGACGGTCTGCGTGAGGTGCGGCTTGCCGCAAGAACTATGTGTGTGCGAAAGCATTGCGAAAGAGACCCAGAAAGTCACAATCGCGATCGTACAAAAGAAGTTCGGCAAGAAGTACACGATCATCACCGGCATCAGCGACATCAACCTCGACCAGCTCGCCAAGCAGCTCAAAGCAAAGCTCGCCTGCGGCGGAACGGTCAAGGAGGGGCGCATCGAGCTTCAGGGCGGTGGCGGTGACACACCTGCAGCAGAACGCGACCACAAGCAGAAGGTCCGCGACCTCCTCGTCAGCACGGGATTTGCCCCGGAGAGCATCATCATCAAGTGAAGTACCATGGCAGAAAACTGCATTGACCAACATTGTCCGAAACACGGAACCGTGAAAGCGCGCGGCCGTCTGTTCACTGCTACGGTTCAGTCTGCACGCGCGCAGAAGACCGCAATCGTGGAATGGGAGCGGCGTTATCATGTTCCTAAGTTCGAGCGATACGAGCGCCGTATGACCAAGCTCAACGTGCACAATCCTGATTGCATCGACGCAAAGGACGGGGATGTCGTCCGGATTTCCGAATGCCGGCCGATCAGCAAGACCAAGCATTTCGTGATCATCGAAAAGCTTGGTGCTGAGCGTTTGTTTATCGAGCGCGCTGCGCTCATGCAGGAAGCCAAGGCGAAAGCAAAAGCAAAGCCGGAAGCAGCAGGGGTGAAGGCACGATGAAGGCAATCAAGGCACGCATGGGCAGGCCATTGCCGCACAACGCGCGCATCCATGCATGTGACAATTCCGGAGCAAAGATCCTGAAGATCATCACCGTCAAGGGCCACAAGACCCGCACAGGCCGCTATGAAGCAGGAGGCATCTGTGATCTCATCGTTGCTTCGGTCGTGGAAGGGAAGCCTGACATGCGCAAGCAGGTAGTCCAGGCAGTCATCGTCCGCCAGAAAAAGGCGTTCCGTCGCCTCGATGGAACGCGGGTCAAGTTCGAAGATAATGCCGCGGCAGTCCTCAAGGACGAATTCGGCAACCCCAAGGGCACCATGATTAAGGGCCCGGTGGCAAAGGAAGTTGCTGAACGCTGGCCTGCAGTGGCAAAGATAGCAACAATCATTGTCTGAGAAAATCATGAAACAACACTGGAATGCATCATGGAGTGGAAGCATCCAACCGCGCAAGCAGCGCGCACTGGTACGCAACGCGCCGCTCCACGTGCTCGGCGATCATGTCGCGAGCCACCTTTCCAAGGAACTCCGACAGAAATACAAGTGCCGCGCGATCCGTTTGAGGACTGGGGACAAGGTCAAGGTTCTGCGGGGCACGTTCCGCGGCAAGATAGGCAAGGTCGAACGCATCAATGTGCGGGCCCAGAAGGCATACATCACCGGCGTCGAGTTCATCAAGCGTGATGGCAGCAAGGCATTCTATCCTGTGCATCCATCCAATCTCCTCATCCAAGAATTAGAACTCACGGACAAGCGCAGGCTTGGCGAGGTGAAATCTGCATGAGCAGACACCTCAAGCGCCTGAACGCACCCAAGAGCTGGATGATTCTCCGCAAGACCACCAAGTACATTGCGAAGCCATTGCCCGGTGCGCACACGCTCGACGAGAGCATGCCGATCGGTCTCGTGCTTCGCCAGCTTGGTCACGCCCAAACGATGGCTGAAGCAAAGAAGATCCTCACCACGCACGAAGTGCTCGTTGACGGCAAGCGCGTGCGCAATCCCAAAGCGCCAGTGGGTGTGCTGGATAGCATCACGCTTCCTGCAACCAGCGAGTATCTCCGAATCGTGCTGGACACCAAGGGCAGGCTCGTATTCATCCCGATCCCCAAGACAGAGACAAATGCGAAACTCTGCAAGGTAGTCAACAAGACTGTGGTTAGAGGAGGCAAGCTCCAGTACAACCTCCATGACGGCAGGAATCTCCTTGCTGACAAGGCCGCTGCCAGCACAAATGACACGCTCGTGCTGCACGTACCGGACCAGAAGATCGTCCAGCACCTGGCGTTCGAGAAGGGCGCGCTCATCTATCTCCTTGGCGGCAAGCACGTAGGCACATTCGGAATGCTGGACAAGGTCGAGGACGACGAAATCATCTTCACCGTGAACGGCCAGTCCATCGCCACGGCAAAGCAGTACGCGCTCGTGGTCGGCAAGGATAAACCAGTCATCACACTCAAGAAGGCAGCATGATAAACAGTATGCGACAACCGCGGATTGAGAAACTCACCCTGAACATCGGTGCAGGGAAGGATACGCAGAAGCTCGAGAAAGGTGTCATGCTGCTCAAGGCAATCACCGGTATCGACCCGGTTAAGACCGTGACGCAGAAGCGCATTCCAAATTGGGGCTTGCGCCCCGGGCTTCCGATCGGCTGCAAACTCACGCTGCGCAAGCAGAAGGCTGCCGAGCTGCTCAAGCGCTTGCTCCACGCAAAGGAATTCAAGCTCAAGCCGCGCCAGTTTGATCAGGGAGGCAATATCTCCTTTGGCATTCCTGAGTACATCGACATTCCAGGTGTCGCGTATGATCCCAAGATCGGCATCATGGGTCTTGAGGTTTGCGTCACGCTCGAACGCCCAGGATACCGCATCAAGCGCAGGCGGTTGCACAAGAAGAAGATCCCACGCAAGCACCTCGTGACGCGCGAGGAAGCGATTGATTTCATGCAGAAGACCTTCAACGTGCAGGTAGGTGAGGCCGAATGATTAAGGATTGGCGCAAGGCGTTCCGGCAGTTGAAGGCAAAACCGATCAAGCTCAAAAAATACATGAAACATAATGCTCCCAAGAAGCGCAGCACAGGTGTGACCGTGACTGCGCGATGCGAGAATTGTGGCCGTTTCGGTGCTCATATCCGCAAGTATGGCCTGCATTTGTGCAGGCATTGCTTCCGTGAGATTGCAGTCAAGATTGGCTTTAAGAAATACTCCTGAGGAAACAACTATGATGAACGATCCACTTGCAAACACATTGTCAGGCATCCTGAACTATGACAAAGTAGGCAAGAAACAGTTTATGATCCATCCTGCTTCGAAAATCATCAAGCGTGTGCTCACCATCATGAATGAGCAGGGCTACCTTGGTTTGGCCGAGGAAGCCACCAGTGCTCGCGGTGGCGTGCTCCGTGTCAACCTGCTCGGCAACATCAACAAGTGTGGCGTTATCAAGCCGCGCTTCGCGGTCACCATGAACGAGTATGAGAAGTTCGAGAAGCGTTTCCTACCTGCAAAGGGCGTGGGTGTAATTATCGTTTCGACAATCAAGGGTATCATCACCCACGAAGAAGCAAAAACGCAGAATCTTGGAGGGAGGCTCATCGCCTACTGTTATTAATCATGAAGATGGACATCGAAGAAATGAGTGAAGTGCCTCAAGGCGTGACCGTGACCATCGAGAACAGCACGGTCAAGGTCAAGGGGCCTAAGGGCGAGGTAGCCCGGCGTATGTTCGCTCCTGGTGTGACGATTGCGGTCGCCGGCCAGCAGGTCATACTCAATGCAAAGAAGGCGACGAAGCGCGAGAAGAAGATGCTGTACACCTTACGTTCCCACCTTACGAACATGATTCGCGGCGTGCAGCACCCATGGGTGTACAAGCTCAAGGTCTGCGCAGGACACTTCCCCATGACCGTCACGGTCTCCGGCAACAAGTTCATCATCAAGAATTTCCTCGGCGAAAAGGTGCCGCGCGAATGCACGCTTCCGCAAGGCGTAGAGGTCAAGGTTGCAGGACAGGAAATCACCGTAACCGCAATTGATCGCGAAGTTGCAGGCCAGACTGCCGGCCTGCTCGAGCTCCTCACGTTCAAGCCCAAGAAAGACCTGCGCATATTCCAAGACGGTATTTACATCACGGAAAAGCCCAGTAAGGAGATTGCATAATGGCAACGACAAAGCAACCGCGGAACAAGGAAGCCTTGCTCAAGCTGCGCAAGCAGTTAAAGGGCCGCAAGCCTGACTTTATCCGTGAGGATTACCAGAAGCGTGCGTGCATTCCGTTGCCCTGGCGTCGTCCACGGGGCATACACAGCAAGATGCGCCACCGCTTTGCCGGCCATCGCGCGCTTGTGCATCCTTGCTATGGTAGCCCAAAGGCAGTGTACGGGTTACACCCGTCAGGCTATGAACCTGTGCTCATCCACACGCTGAACGAACTCGCCAAGCTTGATCCTAAGACGCATGGCGTCGTGCTCGGAAGCACGCTCGGCCTGCCAAGGCGTATTGCGCTCCTCACTCAAGCAAAAGCATTGGGCCTCAAGGTCTTGAATGCCAAAGACATCGATGCCACGCTCAAGGCAGTGCAGGATGGCATTGCTGCGCGCAAGGCCGCGAAGACACAGGCAGCCAAAGCAAAGGAAACAAAGACCAAGGAGAAGGAAAAGGCAGCGCAGGCAAAGAAGCCTGAGCTCGCGCAGAAAGTGAACGAGGAAGAGACAAAGAAACAGGCAAAGGAAGAGAAGGACAAGGCCCTCATGACGAGGCAGACATAACCATGATGCTCCAGAAACGACTTGCGGCAGATATCCTGAACTGTTCGCCCTATCGCATCATCCTTGACGACACCAAGCTGGGCGAAATCAAGGAAGCAATCACCAAGTTCGATATCCGTAGGTTGATCAAGCAGGGAATGATACAGCGCGCGCCCATTCAGGGCATTGCGCGGTTCCGCGCCCGTCATACGGCAGCGCAGAAGCGCAAGTCACGCAGGGTCGGACCGGGCTCACGCAAGGGCACGGCGAATGCACGTGCTGATGACAAACTGCAGTGGATGCGACAAGTACGCGCTCAGCGCGACCTGCTCAAGCGCTTGCGCGATCACGAATTCGTCACGCAGGAGACGTTCAAGACGCTCTATCGGAAGGCAAAGGGCGGCTTCTTCAGAAGCACGCGCCACATCAAATTGTTCCTCCAAGAACAGGAATTGTTCGCGAAGAAGAAGTGAGACTCATGCACGCATCACCCACGTACACGGTTCCATTCCGCAGAAAGCGGCAGGGCAAGACTGATTACATGACACGCCGCAAGCTGCTTTCCAGCACTGCATTCCGCATGGTTGCCCGACGTTCGCTCAAGAACTTCTGGCTCCAAGTCGTGGAATTCCGTCCTGAAGGCGACCGTGTGATCGTGAGCGCGCATTCGCACGAGCTCCGTAAGCTCGGGTGGAAGGGTTCGCTGAACAATCTTCCTGCAGCATACTTGTGCGGCCTGCTCTTGGGCAAGAAAGCAAAAGCCAAGAAGGTCACGAATGCTGTGTTCGACATCGGTTTGAACCTCTCAGTGAAGGGGTCAGTGTGGTATGCTGCGCTCAAGGGTCTGATCGATGCTGGCCTGCACGTGCCGCATGCCAAGGAAATCCTGCCTACTGATCAGCGCATCAAGGGCGAACACATCGCTGCATGGGCCAAGAAGCTGAAGGATAAACCCCAACAGTATCAGCGCGCGTTCAATAACTATCTCAAGGCAGGCCTTGCACCTGAACAATTGCCTGCGCATCTTGAAGATATCAAGAAGAAGGTACTCGCATGACAAAGGAAGAAAAAGTCGAGGAAGTGAAGGCACCGACACCAACTCCTGAAGAAGTCGTAGCGCCTGTTGTCGAGGAAGTCAAGCTCGATGTCGAGAAGGATGTCCTGACCGAGATTCCAGAAGAAGAGGCGGTCGAGGTCAAGAAGGGTGGCGTTGACGTTACTGCATGGCAGCCCAAGACCAGCATCGGTCAGAAGGTCAAGGCGGGCGAGATCACGAACATCGACCAGATCCTGGACAAGGGCCAGAAGATCCTCGAAGAGATGATCGTCGATGTGTTGCTCCCAGGGATGCAGAGCGACCTGCTCATGATCGGTCAGGCAAAGGGAAAGTTCGGCGGAGGCCAGAAGCGTGTGTTCAAGCAGACGCAGAAGAAGACGCCAGAAGGCAACAAGCCAAGCTTCTCGTGCGTTGCAATTGTCGGCAATGGAAATGGGTATGTCGGCGTGGGCACAGGCAAGTCCAAGGATACTGTTCCTGCGCGCGAGAAGGCATTACGCAAGGCAAAGATCAATATTTTCAAGATCGCGCGCGGCTGCGGTTCGTGGGAATGCGGCTGCAAGACTCCGCACAGCATCCCGTTCGCGGTCGAAGGCAAGACTGGATCGATCAGAATACGACTCATGCCTGCACCGAAGGGCAAAGGCCTGTGCTTGGAGCAGGAATCTGCGAAGATCCTCAAGATCGCAGGAATCAAGGATGTTTGGAGCAAGACTGACGGCAATCTGCGCACCACGACCAATCTGATCGGTGCAGTCCTCGATGCGCTGAAGAAATTGAATACGACGAAGATCCGGCCAAGCCATGCCGAGCGTGTGGCACTGGTTGTAGGAGCAGTAACGACTGAGGCATAATCATGGCAAAAATCGCGATTGTTCGGGTTCGTGGACAAGTGCACGTGCGGCATGACATTGTCCGCGCATTGGAGCAGTTGAACCTCCGCAAGCACCAACATGCCACGGTTGTTGATGAGAGTCCTGTAATTGCGGGCCAACTCAGGAAAGTGCAGTCATATGTCACATGGGGTCCTGTTTCTGAAGAAACAATCAAGAAACTCTCCTCCCGAGCACGAGCAAATGGCCGATGGTATGCCTTGCAGCCGCCACGCAAGGGCTATGGCCGCAAGGGAATTAAGATGCCATTCACCCGAGGCGGCGCCTTGGGTAATCGCGGCGACAAGATCAATGATTTATTGATGAGGATGGTCTAAATGACAGTCAAAAGGCGCAAGAAGATCACCAAACACCGAGGTTCGCGCACGTGCGGTTGGGGCCTTGTGCACCGTGGTTCAGGCCAGAAGGGTGGAGCAGGCAATGCAGGCACGGGCAAGAAGGGAAACGCAAAGGCACCGCGCCCGGGCCTCTGGACCAAGCAACTCATGGGCAAGTACGGCTTCATTCACCAGGGGCCGCGCATCCAAGATACCGTCATCAACCTGCGTGATTTGGAGGACAAGCTTCCGATGCTGCTCGAGAACAAGTTTGCCAGCGAGAGTAATGGTACGATCACCATTGATTTGAGCAAAGTCGGCTATACAAAGGTACTGAGTACGGGTAAGGTCACGCACAAGTGGAAGATCACCACAAAACGCGCATCACCTGATGCGATTGAGAAGATTAAGAAAGCAGGCGGTGAACTGCTGGTAGCAACGCCTCGAGCGAAAGCAACAGGCCAGCCGACGAAGTCGGCGTAGTTGAGTGCACATGTCCTGGTACAAGAACATCCTTTACAATCTTCCGGAAGTTGCTCCGCCCACGCAGCGCAAGTTAGGTTTCAAGGAGAAGCTCAAGTGGACCCTGCTTATGCTGGTCTTGTTCTTCGTGCTTGGTCTGATTCCCTTGTTCGGTCTGGGCCAGAATGCCTTGCAGCAGTTCCAGATCCTGTCAATCATTCTCGGTGCTTCATTCGGAAGTATCATCAGCCTCGGAATCGGTCCGCTGGTCACCGCAAGTATCGTGCTCCAGCTCTTGAACGGTTCTGGCTTGATCAAGTTTGATCTGAACTCGCACGAAGGCAAGCGTACATTCCAAGGCGTCCAGAAATTATTGAGCATCTTTTTCGTGATATTCGAAGCTGCGATTTATGTCTTCATGGGCGGCCTTGCGCCTCCTGAGACTTTTGTAGGTACGCCGCAGTTTTTCACACTGGAATTATTGCTCGTATTCCAGTTGTGCTTGGGCGGCATCCTGATCATGTTCATGGATGAAGTCGTGAGCAAATGGGGCTTTGGGTCAGGTATTTCATTATTCATCGCCGCAGGCGTGAGTCAGAGCGTTTTCATCCGTGCCTTGTCTCCATTGCCGTCGCCGAACAATCCAGAGATCATGACCGGCGCGATTCCTGCCTTGTTCCAGAGCTTGGCGCGCGGCGATCCCCAGACAGCACTGCTCATGCTTTCAGGGGTGTTGTCGACAATCCTGATTTTTGTGATTGCAGTGTATGCGCAAAGCATGAAGGTCGAAATCCCGTTGTCTTTTGGCCGCATTCGCGGTCATGGCATTCGTTGGCCATTGAGCTTCATTTATACATCGAACATTCCGGTGATTCTCATCTCTGCCTTGATCGCGAACATCCAGTTGTGGGCACACTTGCTCCAGCGGTGGGGTTATCCGATTCTGGGCACGTTTGTGGGCAATACCCCTGCCACTGGCTTTGTGGCATGGATTTTTTCACCTGATATTGTGGGCAAACTCATCCGTGGCTCGCTGACCTTTGCAGACATTACTCATGCGCTGGTTTATTTGCTGTTCCTCGTTGTCGGAGCAGTGGTTTTTTCATGGTTCTGGGTGCAGACGTCAGGCATGGATGCGAGTTCGCAGGCAAAGCAAATCATGAAGTCCGGTCTGCAAATTCCTGGTTTCCGTAAGGACAAGCGCGTGCTTGAGCGTTTGCTTCAACGCTACATTACGCCCTTGACAATCATGGGAGCGATTGTGGTTGGCTTGCTCTCAGGTCTTGCAGACATTTCTGGAGCGCTCACGAATGGCACTGGCCTGTTGCTGACTGTCATGATCCTTTACCGGTTGTATGAAGACGTTGCCCGGCAACACCTCATGGATATGAATCCTATGATGCGCAAGTTTATGGGTGGATGACGTGGCTTTCCTTGACTTTCTGAATCCTGTTTTTGATTTCCTGTTCAGCTGGCTGTTGCCCTTGCCGCCGTTTTGGAGCATTTTCATTTTGTCATTTCTTGTTTCCGTAATTATTGTCCTTATCACGAAATATACGACGAATCAGGATTTGATGAAGCATCTCAAAGAGGAAAGCAAGTCCTTGCAAAAGCAAATGAAGGAGCTCAAGGAGAGTCCTGAGAAGATGATGGAAGTCCAGAAGAAGCACATGGAAAGCTCGATGAAGTACATGTCACAATCCTTCAGGCCGTTGATCTTCACGTTTATTCCAATCATCCTTATTTTTGGGTGGATGTCTGCGCATCTCGCATACGAGCCGATCATGCCAGGTCAGGAATTTTCTGTCAAAGTACAGCTCGAGAAGGGCATTGGGCCGGTGCGGGTGAGTGCTGCTCCGCCAGAAGGTATTTCGCTCACGAGTGATGTCGCGAAGGAAACGTCTGATGGTGTTGCAATCTTCACATTCAAGGCAGGTGAGCAAGGGCTGTATTCTTCTCCCGGCATCACGTTTGCCGTGAACAACAAGAGCTATACCAAGGACGTATTGGTGAGCCCAGAACGCAAGTACGCAAACCCGATCAAGCTCGTCCGCGACAAGACTGTCCGCAGCATTGAGACCCTGCACGAAAAGATCAAGGTCATCACGATCGGAACATTCTCCTTGACCTGGCTCTGGAGCTATATTATATTCTCCATCTTCTTCAGCAGCGTTCTCAGAAAGATGTTGAAGATATATTAATACTCAAACCACTTCCACAGGAAATGGTGGGGGTCTGGTGTTGCCAAAAGTCATTTTTAAACACGAAAGTATTTAAATACCCCCTCTTATAAATGATTAAAAATCGTTCACCTGAAGTGGGGGTGTGGACTATATGGCAAAAAAGCCGTCAAAGAAGGCAAAATCAGCTGCTCCAAAGCAGGGTCAGCGAGAGATTAAGGTCGTTAACATCGTCGTATCTGCCGATCTCGGGCATGCCATACCGCTGGAGAAGATGGCTGCTACGCTCAGCAATACTGAATACAATCCTGAGCAGTTCCCTGGGCTTGTCATAAGGATAAAGGAGCCCAAGACTTCTGCCTTGATTTTCAGCTCTGGCAAGATTGTCTGCACTGGCGCGCGCACAATGACGAACGTGCACGAGAGCATCCGCAAAATCATCAAGTCTCTCGAAAAAATCAACGTCAAGATCAAGGGTGATCCTGAGGTCAAGATCCAGAATATCGTCGCGGCAGGTAGTGTGGGCATGGACCTCAATCTGAACGTCCTTGCCATGAAGCTCGAGAACACCGAATACGAGCCTGAACAATTCCCAGGCTTGGTATACAAGTTGCCTGAACAGAAGGCAACCTTCTTGTTGTTCAGCAATGGCAAGGTGGTCTGCACGGGCACCAAGAGCGAGGAAGAGGTCAACAAGGCCTTGGACAAGCTCATCGAGAACCTGCAGAAGATCAAGCAGAAATAAGCACTGCTCACTGGTCACGATCACATAGGGTATAAAAATGGGGGTGGGTGAATGAGGGAGCATGCTCTCTCGTTCACATACGGACATGACTGAGCAAGTCGCCAAAAATTTGGATGCGACTGAACTGATCCAGAAATTCCATGATTTCTTCCAGCAGCAGTACTATGCTGTGCTCGTGGAGCAGGCACGTAAGGGCCAGAAATGGCTGCAGGTCAAATTCTCAGACTTGAGCAAGTTTGATCCTGAGGTCGCCGATGCCCTGCTCGAACAGCCCGAAGAAGTCCTCAAGGCCGCAGAAATCGCGATTGAGCAGTTCGACGTTCCGGGTGGCCTAGAAGCAGTAAAGGGTTTTGCAGCACGCTTCTTTGACCTGCCTGAGTCGAGCAGGCTCATGATCCGCAATATCCGCTCCGTGCACTTGGACAAATTACAGCTCATGGAGGGTGTGGTACGGCAGAAGTCTGACGTGCGACCGCAGGTTACCGAGGCAAAGTTCGAGTGCCCGAGCTGTGGCAACACGATCGCGATGCTGCAGTTAGACAACAAATTCAAAGAACCGACACGATGCAGTTGCGGCAGGAAGGGCAAGTTTAGGTTGTTGAGCAAAGTCCTCGTGGACGCCCAAGGCCTCGTGCTTGAGGAAGTGCCTGAACAGCTTGAAGGCGGTGAACAACCGAAGCGCATGAATGTCTTCCTGAAGAATGATTTGGTGAGTCCGTTGAGCGAGAAGAAGACCAATCCAGGAGCCCGCATCATTATCGCAGGGATGATCAAGGAAGTGCCGATCATCACGCGTTCAGGCGCGCAGAGCACGCGCTTTGACCTGCTCTTGGAGGCGAACTCAGTCACGGGTGTGCAGGAGGAATTCATCGATATCGCGATCAGTCCGGAAGACGAACAGAATATCAAGACTCTGTCCGAGGACCCGCAACTCATCAAGAAAATGGTTGCGTCGATGGCGCCAAGCATCTACGGCCATGATTATGTTAAGGAAGCCTTGCTCTTGCAAATGTTAGGCGGTGTCCGGAAGAAGCACGACGACGGCGTTGTCAGGAGGGGAGACATCCACATTTTGCTCGTCGGTGACCCGGGCGCTGCGAAATCGCAGATGCTCAAGCGCATGACCGTGGTCGCGCCCAAGGCGCGATACGTCACGGGCAAGGGTGCGTCTGGCGCAGGCCTTTCCGCGACTGTGGTCAAGGATGAGTTCCTACAGGGCTGGAGTCTCGAAGCAGGTGCACTCGTGCTTGCGAACAAGGGCATCTGTTGCATCGACGAACTGGACAAAATGGCCAAGGAAGACGGCTGGGCGATGCACGAAGCCCTTGAACAACAGACCGTTACGATCTCGAAAGCGAACATCCAGGCGACATTGCGGTGTGAGACCACGGTGCTCGCTGCCGCAAACCCGAAATTCGGCCGCTTTGACCCGTATGATACGGTCGCGAACCAGATTGATTTGGCACCCACGCTCATCAACCGCTTCGATCTCATCTTCCCGATCAAGGACATTCCGAATGAGAAGACTGACGAGAAGCTGGCCTCATTCATGCTTGAGCTGCACAAGAACAACATCGAGACTCCGCCATTGAACACACTGCTCTTGCGCAAGTATATCGCGTACGCGCGGAAGAAGATTGAGCCGAAGCTCACGGATGGCGCAATCGAGGAACTCAAGGAATACTTCATCAAAATGCGTTCTTCTGCCGGAAAGGGCGCGAGCGCGCGTGTCGTGCCCATCTCGGCACGTCAGTTGGAAGGCATGGTCCGTCTGAGCGAGGCCTATGCGAAGATGCACTTGCGCGACAAGGTGCTGAAGAAGGATGCTAAGAAGGCGATTGAGCTCTTGGACTATTGCCTGAGGCAGGTCGCCCTGGATGAAGAGACTGGTACGATTGACATCGACCGCATTGCCACGAGCATGCCTGCTTCGCAGCGCAACAAGATCATGACCGTCAAGGAGATCGTTGCCGAGCTCGAGAACAAGGTCGGCAAGGTCATCCCGATTGAGGACATTGTCCGTGAAGCAACAGCAAAGGGTCTTACCGAGTCTGAGATTGAGGATATCATCCAGAAGCTCAAGAAGTCTGGCGATATCTACGAGCCCAAGCACGGATTTATCGGAAGAATCTGAAACCCTTTGAGAAACGAGAAGTTTTCTAAGTATTTTCTTTTATATTTTTATAAGAAAGGGCGTTATATTCTCCTGTTTCATATGCGCAGATACCTTCATCATGCCATAATAGAAATTCTGAAATCCCTGCATCTAAGGCCATCCTGCTACAGATTGTGCAATAAGGCTTGCCTGCTTTTTTGATGTTTCCATCTGCATCAATTCGAATAAAGTATAAACGAGCTCCAGCTAAACTTTTCGGGTCTTTTTTTAAAGCGTCGATAATCGCCCTCTGCTCAGCATGCATACAGCAAGTTCGGTCATATTTGTAGTCTTTTGGAAGTGCATATGTGTTTAAGCATCGCCGAAATTTAGGATCGTCTAAAGGAGGTGCGTTATACCCCTGCCCAATGATTTTGCCATTTTTTACAACCACTGTTCCACACTTTGACTTGAGGCACAAAGAGCCTGAAGCAACTTTCACAGCTTCTTTCATATATTTCTCAGCTTCCTTTTCTTCTTCTCCTATAAGATAACGCATGCAGAATGAGGAAGGATGCTAACTTTAATACTTTTTGATTAATTAATCCTAAGAAGTCTCACAATCTTGTTCAGTTTAGAAGAAGAATGATGTGGCGTTTGGGATAAAGCTTATTCTTCTTCTCGTGCTGCTTCTTCTGCAATGGCTTTGGCTTCTGCTTCGGCTGCTGCTTGTTCAGAACTTGCTGATGAGAGTCTGGCAAGGCTTTGACAGCTCGTGAGCAAATACCGGTTGGACAATTGCGGGCAGACTGAGAAATCATTTGCCAAAGCAAAATCCATCAGGCAACTATCTCTTGATCTATCGTCCTTGATATTCGTGCAAAGCGCGCTTTTTTTGCTCGCGTTGGCAATAGAAGTAAAGCAGTTATCGCTGTCCTCAGGCAGGACAAGGCTCGTGCAGAGTGTTGCTGCTTTTTCTGGATTGCTTGCTGCAAGGGAAAGTGCTTGTTGCTTGACTGCTTCTTTGTCTTGTGCTGCGCCGCAGTCTGAAGGGCAATTGATCCTGTTTTCGCCCTGCTCACACGCGCCATTCCCGCAAACTCCAGTAAGTATTGTATGAATGCAGCTGCCGCGTTCGCATCGGTCTTCAGTCGCAGGATTCAGGTCATCACAACTAGGCGGGCAGGGCAATTCTTCAGGCGCAGGGAACTCTTCAACAGGCTTGAGTTCTTCAGGAGGTCCTGCAGGAATAGGCTGCACAGTAAATCGTGCGGTTTGGACTCGCGTGACGCCTTCGTACTGTGCGGTAAGCTTGACTTCATATTCTCCCGGAGCGAGCGTAGCTGGCAAAGGAATGGATTGTGTCGTGAATGCGCTCGCACCGACCGTGAGGCGCTCGCTTCTGGTGGTCACGGTCTTGCGCGTTGCTGGATCATGGACAATATAGCTGAGTGAGACAGGCACGTCTTGGGATTGGGCTGAGCTGAAGGTGGTAGCAATACTAAGTGTGCTGCCGGGCTGCAACACTGATTTTTCAATGCGGATTGCAAGCTGGATATCCTTGGGCTCGGCAGCAAAGAAAATGATGCCTGCGAATACAAGCAATACTATTGCAAGGATGCCGGCAAGGATGACGAGCATCGTACGACCGGTGATCGCGAAACGCCGTTCTGGCTTGCCTGAGACACGAAGTGCAAACTCAACATCGTACGGATTGTAACCCGCTTGGATGAGTGTGCTTCGGATCGATTCGGGAGAATAGCCACGGGCGAGTTGTGCGCGGACGTATTCAGTAAGACTTCCATTGACCATCTTTTTCGATCATATTCGTGCTTGTGCGACTATATAAAGGTTGCCGCATACAAATCTATAAATAACATCAGACTTTGGAGTTTATGGGGATGGTAGAAGAACAACAGAAACGTCAGGTGGCGCGCAAACTGTGGATTCGTGATTTGCTCGCAGCAACGTATGTTAAGGAAGAGGGAACGCGACCGAATCATGTTCTTTTGTCAGACAATTCCAAGGCTGCGCGTGTCAACGTGCTGGGCATCGTGGTTGCGACTGAGGAAGGTGGCTTGCCCACAATGGTGTTGGACGATGGCACCGGCAGGATTCGGGTGCGTGCATTCGAACCCTTTCCTGCACTGAGCGCCGCACAAGTGGGTGATGCAGTGGTTGTGGTCGGCAGGCCGCGCCAGTACAATAACGAAATGTATCTTCTTCCTGAGATTGTCCGCAAGCTTACAGATCTGGGCTGGCTGGAGGTGCGCAAGTGCGAGCTTGCCAGTACTCCGTTGTTGACAACCGCTGTTCCGATTGCTGTTCCTGCATCCCAGAACGTGGTGACTGAGGAATCCGTGGATGATTCATTTGGTCTTGCGGAGAACGTGTTGGGCGCAATCCGCGCGCTTGATCGCGGTGACGGCGCTGATACTGAGGCAGTCCTCGCGCAGGTAGGCATTCCTGACGCGGAAAAGACCATCACATTTTTGCTTCAGAACGGCGATATTTTCGAAGTTGGTCCGGGCAGGTTGAAAGTCCTGGAGTGAGTTCTCAGAAGAACTCTGGCGTGACAAAGACTTCGAGCATGGCTGCAATAAAGAGGACGAAGATCGCGATAAGGATGAGGTCTGAGGCGTCCAAAAGGACTTTTTCAAAGTTCGTGGTGCCGAAATCGTGACGGATGATGGCAACCGAGAGAATGCCTCCTGCAAGTCCTGCGATAAAATAGGCCATGATTTCAGGGATGCCATGGATTGCATACCTGATAATACTGAGCGAACTCGCGTGCAGATAGCTCGCGAACTTGCTGAACCCCACCACATCTGCGAATTGAGCCATGTGTGTGCGGATGAAGTTTCCTGCTGCTGCGCCGATGACGCTCGCATTCCAGGTCAGGATGAAAATCGCGCCTGAACCATAAATGAAGGAGAAGAGGATGCAGAAGATGAGGACTTTGACGTTGTTGAGAAAAATCTTGTTCACGAGCCCTATCTGTGCGAGCGCGCCCGTGACGTGTTGGTTGAGCGCGGTGATGGTGTGGGTTTGTGTCGCGAAGACTTTTTGCGCAAGTGCAAATGGCAGCGCGACATACCATGTGGTGTAGGCGATGACAAAGCCAAGGAAAAGCATGAGGAAGAACCTGATGGCTTTGGCATGTTCTTTCAAAATCGTGCGTTCTTGCGTGAACATGATGTCCTTTTCTTCCTCCAAGCGCAAGGTTTGATACATTAATGGCAGTGCGGCCATGACCGTGAGGAAGACCATCACGATGCTTGCTTGTTCTTCAAAGATCCATAGACTGAGGAAGAGTCCGAGCGATCCGTACAAGAATCCGAGCAGGACAAGCGCCCATGGCTGGCGCTCAGCGCGGAGAGGGTTGAGGAGGGACTCGAGGACCATGGCCGTCCACGTCGGTTCTTGGGTTTATATACCTTTTGTTGCGTCAAAACGCGTAGTTTTATAAACCGATGCGCGCTCAAAAACGACATGGAGTACGAACAATTATTGAAGCGTGCGCGTGAGCGCTTGCCGCAGTCAGTGGTTGAGCGTGAACGTTTTGAAATCCCCCATGTCAAAGGTCACTTACAGGGCAACAGGACAGTGATCAGTAATTTCCAGCAGATCGCCGCGACCCTCCGTAGGCCGGTTGAGCACCTGCTCAAATTCATTCTCAAGGAATTGGCCACGCCAGGCGAGATTATGCGCTCAGGACTGCTCGTCTTAGGCGCCAAGATTGCTGCATCGCGCGTGAATGAAAAGATCCGCGAATACGCGTACGAGTTCGTGCTTTGCCCTCAGGACGGCAAGCCGGATACGGATATCATCCGTGAGGGTGACTTCGCGTACTTGAAATGCAACGCATGCGGTTACAAGCACCCGGTCAAGTCAAAGATCTAACATGATGCTGGTCAAAATTCACAAGCGGGAGGGGCGGACCATCGTGGCAGTCTGCGATGCAGACCTCATCGGCAGGAAATTTGCCGAAGGTGACCGTCAGCTTGACCTCGCGAGTGATTTCTACAAAGGTGAGGAGCGCGAGGAGAAGGAAGTGGGTGATCTGATCAGAAACGCCGACATTGTGAACCTTGTCGGTCCTGAGGCGGTGAAGATTGGATTGCAGGAAGAAGTTATTACGCAGGATCACGTCATCACCATCGCAGGAATCCCGCACGCGCAGGCGATCATCACGCATGATTAGCCAAACCACGCTCCAAGGCCGAGCTGTTTTTCTTTTTCCTTGCCGAACACACCTTCAATCCTGACTTGGAGGAGTTCGATGACCTGCTGGAGGTATGCTGAGACTTTGTATTTCTTGGCGAGTGAGATTGTGGGTTGGAGGTACTTGATCACAGAACCTTCAGAGATGGTGAAGATGATCTTTCCATTGCAATGAGTGCATTTGCCAACGAGCGGTGGCCTCCGGAATTTTTCATTGCAGTTCACGCAGCGAAATTCTTGCATCCCGAACTTGCGCAAGTTACCTTTGGTATCCTTCAGGAAGTGTTTCTCGATCACCAAGCGCGCGACATCTGAGGCATCGACTGCCCGGAGTTTTTCCGCAAGTACCATCTGGCCTTTGAGTTTGTCTTCCATGGATGGCAGGGTCTTGTAGGCTGAGCAGCGTACGGTTTCGTTCATGTCGGTGAGGTCGTGCGTGAAGCCAAAGCCTTCGTACTGTTCTGGCTTGTTAAGCAGAGGCTTGATTTGGGGTATTTTGATTTCCCAGGGCATCTTGTACTGCAGCGCGGCCTCATAGAGTTCGAGCGGATACTGCCAGGCAATATCGAGATCAAAAACCATGTCATCGACTTCTGCAGGCGCAAGGATTGATGTGAGGACAAGCGGTGCGTCCATGGTGGATCCACGCGTGCTGGGGAGATATTGCTTGGAGAAATTGAGGAAAACATCCATGAGGAGGATGACACACGCCTCATCGCCATCACAGTCACGGCGTGTGGCTGCGTGAATGTAGGGGTGTGCGAAGAATCCTTGGGTCTTGCTGAAGCCGATAATCCTGCAGACAATACCTGCGGAGGTGTGGGGTGCAAGACCGACCACCAGATTGCCGACAAGATCGAGCGGTTTTTTGATATGGTAGAAGGGCTTGCTGCCGTAGAGGCTCACTAGTTCATCATCAATGAAGTTTGCGATGCGCGTGAGTACGTTGCTGGCCCCTTCGTCCGGAGACGCGTCACAGTCAGGCAGGATGACGTCTTGTGGTTTGAGTTCGAGGATTTGGTTTTCGTGCTCGAGTGGTTTGCCGTGGATGTCAGTGATATAGCCGAGTTCTTTGAGCCGGTTGAGGGGTGTGCCGATCTCTTGAGGTTTGAAGTGAGTAATAGGGAGTTGGGTCATGTCGTATCGGGTCGTGCCGTCTTTGTTGACCGCGACTTCGTGCTTGGCGCGGAGGATTCCTTTGGCAAGGTGTTCGGGGACGTGGCCTTTGTTGCTGGTGCCTTTGACGCCCTTGATGAGTTCGGGATAGGTGCGCATGCCGAGCTTTTCTATGATGCGCGTGAAGTAGTGTTTGGCGTCGATGTTTATCTCGGTGTGTGCTTGTGTTAGTCCGTGGATGGAACACCGTTCCTCCGTAATCCATTGATTACACGCCCTGCAGTGCCAAAGGCGCTGGGCTGGTTGATCGCAGACTTCACAGACCGAAAGCACAGTTTCACGATTACATAGCACGCATCGGTATCGCGGGAATTCTGCAGTGATGACCCCTTTGTCTGTTGCGCTTTGGAAGCTGCGAAACTTGCCCCCTTCCTCACCTACAGGGAACAGGCAGTGTGGCGATCCCGTAAGCCTGCGCATCTTGGCTTTTTCCGGTCTGCCCATGCGGGCGCCGATAAACGTGCCTGCTTTGTCCCGGATGACAATGGATGAAAAAAGATTGATGAGTTCGAGGACATTCTTGTCAGGGTTCTTATCGAGAAGATTGAGCATATCGGCAGTCGTCTTCTCAGGCCAGCCCAGGGTTGTCAGCAGCGCATACGCGTGGTCTGCTTCAATGACTACGTGCTCGTTCAGCACCACCAGGTGGGGAATGCCGAGCAGTTCGAGCGCGTGCTTGGGCTCTTGCTGCATGGGCAGCACGAGTTTGCTTATGGTCTTTCCATCCGCGTGGTGGTGGACGGTCTTGGTGTCGAGCCAATGGACAAATTGCCTGAGTTGTTCTGGTTGGAGAACGCTCCAGTAGTACGCGTATGCTGGATGAAGTGGAACGCCTACTGCAAGACTGATGTGCACGGCATCATGCGCAGGTGGAATCGTGCGCAATGGATCATGGAGGAGTGCGTGTACGAGTTCTTGGGAAACTCCGCTTGCAGTAGCGATGGTTTCTGCAGCGATGTCAGTGAAGCGTGCGCGCGCTGCCTTCTCGAGTTCGCGCGCCCACCATTCAGGACAATATCCTGCAGGAATCAAGGGATGCGCGCGGTTGAGGAAGTCACCATAATTCACGAGGAGGTCTCCCAAATAGAGTATCTTATCGATCTTTCCTTGCGCTACCCGGAAGTGTGCGGTATTCTGGATGTGCATCACCGACCCGTCTGTCAGGCGAACAATAGGTCCTTCGATGGTGTCGCAAGCCGTGATGGCTGTTCCTTTCTTAGGCCGCTCGGTCTTGAGCTGGGTTCCGGTCGCGAGGTAATTGTCGGTAATAAGCATGGTCGCGGGGTGGACACCATCGGCAGAATATCCTGAGGTGCGACTGCGGCCGTAGCGGAGCCGAAAACCTCCTGAACGGAGCGGGTGCGCGAGGATCGGCCTGCCTGCGACAAGATCTGCGATGTAGCTGAAATCGGGGCTGAGTTTGGATCCTCCTTCCTTTTTGACTTCTCCTTTTGCCTTGGCTGCCTTCTGGATCTTGAGGAATTCTTCGAGAAAACCCCAATGTCCGAGACCGAAGTCCTTGCCCCACACGCTAAGCTTGCCCCAAATCTTGGGGGCCTTGAGCGGGATGCATTCGGTCATCATAAGGCAGAAACCACTGCGGATGAAATTGGTAGGAATTCTCGGCAGGTCTTTGTAGTTGGAGACCTCAAATTTCTCGCTCGGTTCGCCGCCGAGTTCGATGGGCATATGATGCATGAGGAATTCGATCTCTTCGGACGCGGGAAAATACTGTCGTGGTGCGACGCGCTCGCGATAATCGATCATCTCGGTGTACGTACGCTTAATTTCGAGTTCTTGAGCGTCATAGACATCGTAGCCGAAGAGTGCTCTGACGTGGTCTGCGATGATGAGACAGACTGTGGCCGCGGTACCGCCGGCGTTGCGAATGGGTCCTGCAACATTGATGCAGAAGTATTCTCCGCGACCATCCATACGCTTCTTGATGTCGATGCTCACAAGTCCGTCTAAGGGCGAGGAGACCACGCCGACGGTGACATAGGCGAAACCAGTACGGATGCCGATATCAATCGCCTCTTTTTGGTCGGTGAACGCGCAGAATTTCTGTTGTGCGATCTCGCCGGCGATCTTCAGTGCGACACGCCAGTCGAGCGCACCGTATTCTTTCTCGAGCTCAATAATGCGTTCCACGACTCCGGAATTGGCGATCTGGGGTGCAACGACGCTGATGAGGCCGACGACTCGCTCTGCCATGTTCGCGGCAAGCTTGACTTCGACAACCGTATCAGGATCATACCCTTTGGCACGTGCCTCGTTCGCGATGACGTGCGTCTGGTCGACCTCATCCTGGATTTTTCTGAAATAGTCCTGCATGCCCTGGCTTGCTTGCATTAGAACCTCATGATTTTGGTTGCGCGTGTTTGGAGATTGATTACTGGCACTCGTCCTGGGTCGGGTTCGTGGCCCATCTTTTCCTGGAAGGGTGTTTTGGCTTGGAAGCAGCTGCCACACACGATTCCTATGCCACGGTAACTGGCTACATTGCTCTTGTGGATGTGTCCTGCGATGAAGAAATCAGGAACGTGTTCGATGACGAGCGGGTCCTGTTCAGGATCAGGGATGTAGAGTGTTGAGGAATGTGTGGGTGCCAAGTGTCTGCGTTGGAGCAGGAATTTCATGATGAGGGGTGTGCGCTCAGAGATGTTCTTGCCTGAGCTCTTGATGGAAGGGACGATCTCTCCATAATCGTCAAAGCTATAACCGTGATAGAGGAGGATATCGAATCCGGGGAACTGTTCTGAGCTGTGGATGTTCACCATGCAGGGATTGTTGATGAGTATTGCGTTCGGGAGTTCGTGCAATGCCTTGGCATAGACTGGGGAGAGCGGCGGCTGGGGTTCAGAGATCCTTCCGACATCGTGGTTGCCCGGACAAATGATCAGTGCGATGTGCTGCGGAATCCTGCTGAACATGCGTGCTGCCTCGTTGTACTGCTGGTAAATATCAGTGATCTCGAGCTCTTTTTCCTGACCAGGATAAATACCGATACCATCCACGACATCGCCGGCGATGAAGACATAACCGACTTTTTTGGCAATCTCGCGCTGCTGTGGCGTCCCGGTCTCGCCGCGCAGCCACCGCACGAACCGGTCAAAGGCATCTTTCTGGAAGAGTTTCGAGCCGACATGGACGCAGGATAAGACTGCGGCATAGACTTCATCCGGTGATTTCTTGAGCTCGCTCGTGAGCGGAATGTCGGGGTACACGATGCTGTTGGCAAAGACAATCTTGTCACCGGTCGAACCGGTGATACCGATGACCTCATCGGGAACGAGGTCTTTGGCAATATCATAGACTTCGGGCTTGTTCTTGCCCACCATGACCTTGATATGACCACTCGGGTCCTCGAGAACAAGCATGATGTTTTCATTCTTGGTCGTCTGCTTGTCCATGATCATGCCGATAAATGATACGGTTTCCCTATCTTTTTTCTGAACGAGGCGCGCGATCGACGTGAGATTGTGGAGTTCTTGTCGTTGCTGAAGTAATCGTTCAAGTGCGCGGTAGCGTGCGTTAAAGTGATTGATGAAATCTTGTGGTGTGCGCTTTTTGTACTTGTCTTGATACGCGAAGAGTACCTTGACACGGGAAACAAACGAGTGCTCAGGGAATGGTGCTTGTGCAAGTGCCTGGAGTTGTCCTGAGTCTGTTGCGACGGTGATTTCAGGTGCGTTCACGTGCTGGAGGAGCACCGTTGCGGGGGTTCTGCGTTGGACAAGCTGGTAGAGCTGCTCGACGTGTTCAGATTGGCCTAGTGTCTGGAGAAGTTCGGGTTTGACCAAGACGTGCTGGCTGAGGAGGTATTTGACGATCTCCTTTTTCTTGGTGAGCTGGTCAGGTTCCATGGGGCACCAATCCGAGTTCGTGCGCAAGGGTTTGGAGAACCTGTGGCGTGAGTTCGTCGGTGGTTGAGATGGTGATTTCCCGCGTACGGCCGTAGCGTCCTTTGGAAATGACTTTGGCGTTGATCACGCCGAGCATGTCGAGCTCTGCGATGATATCTGAGACTCTGCGCTGTGTTAATGGCCGTAGCCCGATGCGGCCGCAAAGGGCTTGGTAGAAATCATAGACTTCGCCGGTGAAGACGATCTCTTTTTTCTTTGAACAAATGGAATAGATTGCATAGAGTGTTGTCTGATACTGTTGGGGTTGGGTCTTGACGATCTCAAAGACGCGGTCGGTCTCGAGCTTGTGTTCTGCCTGGTCGAGGTGATCGGTTGCGACCTTCGATGCGCCGGCACGTTCGGCAAGTTCTGCTGCGACACGAAGGAGTTCGATGGCGCGTCGTGCGTCGCCGTGATCCCGCGCAGCAAAGGCCGCGCATTTTTCGATGACTCCGCTCGCGAGGGCATCGGGTGCGAATGCTTCGTGCGAACGCTGCTTGAGGATATCTTGAAGTTGGAGCGCGTTATAGGATGGAAAGAAGAGTTCTTCTTGGGAAAGCGAACTTTTAACGCGGGGGTCAAGAAGGCTGATGAAGGTTGCATTGTTCGAGATTCCAATGAGTGAGATTTGTGCGTGCTTGAGTTCGTTGTTGATTCGTGTAAGGTTGTACAGGAGATCGTCGCCCTCCTTGTCGACAAGTTGATCGATCTCGTCAAGAACAAGAAGCAGAATTTGCTTATGGGTATCGACAGCACGCAAGAAAGCAGCATAGACTTCTTCAGTGGGTAAGCCGGTAATGGGGAGGTTGCTGTTGAATTTTTCACGGGTAATATGTGCGATGAGGCGGTATTGTGTGTCTGCCACCTTTTTCATTTTGCAATTAACATAGATAGGTATGATGGGTACGTCACGGTTTTTCGCCACTGCAGCGAGCTGTTCAACAGTATGCTGGGCGACAAGTGTTTTTCCCGTACCTGTTTTACCGTAGATGAAGACATTCGAAGGTTTTTCACCGCGCAAACTGGGTGCGAGAATCTTTGCAAGGGTGGTGACTTGTGCTTCCCGATGGGTAATAGTGGTTGGGTGAAAGTTTGTTTGAAGAACCGATTTGTTTCTGAAGAGGGATTTTTGATTGATGTAATTCTCAAAGAACTCCACCAACCCCTTTTCACTCATCGTGCTTGTTCCAAGCGAAAGGTAGGTATTAATACTTTTCGTTCATTGAACATATACTCCTCACCCCAGTATTTCCTGTGGAGCATATGAGAGAAAAAGAGTGAGTTTGATTGAATAATAATAATAAAAGTGATTTTTTAATATATATACTTAAAAATATGTGTTTATGAGTCATTCATTATATTTCTATATAAAAAATAATACTGATTTAAATATATATTTAAAAATAAGTATTTAAAAATATATATTAAAAACAACAATTCCGCAATAAAAACGTAACTTCTCGACGAAAAAAAACGCTATTCCACACGAAACCATAGGGTGAGAGATGAATGGGTATTTTGTTGCTACTCATCAATACTAAAAGTCCAAAGCTTTATATAGCACACAACGCTCATGAAGAACAAACAATACGTCACAGGTGTCGTTCATGATTGTACAGAAGGATTTTTTAAATAAACTCAAGGACTTCGGACTCAACAGCTACGAAGCGAAATTGTGGACGGCCTTGCTCTCGCGTGGCGTTGCGACCGCAGGTGAACTTTCTGACATTGCAAATGTGCCACGCTCGCGATCATACGACGTCCTTGAAAGCCTCGAACGCAAGGGTTTTGTCGTTATGAAACTCGGCAAACCCATCAAATATATCACTGTTCCTCCTGCAGAGGTTCTCGACCGCGTCAAGAAAAACATCACTGAAGAAGCCGAAAAACAAGCCCAACTGATCGAGAGTCTCAAGAATAGTGACGTTCTCCACGAGCTGAACTCATTGCACAAGCAAGGGGTTGAGTTGGTTGATCCTGCCGATCTCACTGGTGCCGTGAAAGGACGGACAAACCTGTACAATCATATTGCCGCCATGATCAAAACCGCCGAGAAATCTGTTTCCTTGATGACGACAGAACAGGGACTTCTGCGCAAATACGAATCACTGAAGAACGTTCTCGCGAAGGCCAAAGAACGTGGTGTGCGTATCCGTATTGCAGCACCGGTGACCAAGCAATCGCAAGCAGCAGCCAAAGCGTTGTCAGCGTACGCACAGATCAGGCATATAGACGATACCAAAGCACGTTTCTGCGTCATTGATGGAAAGAACACGACATTCATGGCATTGGATGATACAAACATTCACCCAAATTATGATTTTGGCGTCTGGGTGAATACGGATTTCTTTGCAAAGGCATTTGATAATGTCTTCAATGTGTTGTGGGAACAGGGCAAGCCAGTGAAATAGGGAAAGACCAAAACATTTTTATACCCCGTTCTCCCCAATTCGTCTAGCACGTTATAAAGAGGTGGTATCATGGCTGCTGAAGAAATGGTCCTTCGTATTACCCTTGCAGTGATTGTGGGTACACTCGCCGCGATTGTCTATTGTGTGCGCGTCCTGGTCTTGATGGAGCGTCGCGTGGCGCGCATTGAGGAACACTTGGATAATATTGCACACAAGATCCTTTCTGAGGAACAAGCAATCGAAAAAGTCTTGCGGAGAAAACGTTAGTTTTTTGCCTTTATTTCCTTTTCGAGCTTCTGGAGTTCTTTCGCGAGATCAGTGATCTTCTGTCGGTTATCCTCTTGGTGGAGGATTTCGCCGCATTCCGGGCATTTGTACTCGAACTCGGTTGCTTGGTCGAAGTCCAAGCGGATGCATTTGTTCGGACACATGAAGAAATTCGTTGATTTCTCGCGTTCGAGGCGTTCCCCGATGCGTTCAATCTTGGTTTTCTTCAGGTTTTTGGCAAGTTCTTTCACGCGTTTGGGATTGAAGGTCCAATAATAGATGTACCAACCTTTCTTCTTGTCCTTCTTACGGATGAATGAGACGAGGCTGTGGTCATACAACCGGTAAAGCATATTGCGTGTAAGATTGATTTCCTGATCGAGGGCATCTGCGAGTTTGAATTCTGATACATTCTTCTTGTTCTTCAGCGCCTTGACCAAGGGCAGGACGTCCTCGCCTGCCACCTCAGTGATCACTTCTGCCAGAAATTTGTCCGATGCCTTCATCTTCACTCGAAAAACGCAAACTAAATCCCCCGCGAGCGGTTTATATACCTTTCGGTCGTCCCAGCACGTCACCGAGCGCCTTTCCGTGTTCGAGCGCGAGTTTCTTGCTGACCACGAATTGTGTGGGTGTCACGTCGAGATCGCCAGGGGACAAGAATCTCCAATCTTCGCGCGCGAACCTGACTGCAATGTACGGTTCAGCACCCGTGATGCCCGCGAACTTCTTGAGATCAGCAACTTCTTCCTTGGTGAGATACTGGTTCTCGCTTTTTGTTACCTTGCACTCAATGGCGAGGTTGCGTTTGTCCTTGCTCGCGAGAATGTCCGGAACAGGATATTTGATGCTGCCCGAGCCCGCCACGCGCGCCGCAGCCCAGGCATTTGCCCACAGCAAGTGCACGAGTTCGCGTTCTGCGTCCGTGCCTTTGGCTTTCGCGCCCATGCCGTCCCCGGTCGTCCATAATGTTTATATACTTTCTCCTTGTTTGCGAATCCGGGGTGATTTCATGGCACAAATCTCAAAAAGACTCATTCCTTTGGCTGCAATGGAGAAAATAATCAAGAATGCAGGCGCAGAGCGTGTTTCAGACAAGGCAAAGGCCGCATTGAAAGAAGTTCTTGAAGAACACGCCGAGAAAATCTCTCAGAGTGCAGTCAAGCTTGCCCTTCACGCCGGCAGAAAAACCGTCAAAGCAAGCGACATCAAACTCGCAGCAAAACCCTCCTAAAAGGTAGAGGTTTTCAGAGCACTCTGTTCTCATCTTACCAAGTATGCGTCAGTGTGACGATCTCCTTGCGGCAGTATGTTCTGACTTAGCCTAAGAAGATGCGTTACTTCTTTAAAACCGATTTTAGCAAGGTTTTCTTTTGTTTCTGTTTCCGCCTCTCCACTTAAATGATTAAAAACAAATGCTCCGCCGCATTTAAGTATTCTTCGAACTTCTTTTGCCACCGAATAAGACTCGTCAAACGTAAACTTATCATGGCCTACAATTCCATATTCAAATACATTATAACCAATCCAAATCATATCAAATGAATTATTCTTGAAAGGCATCTTCCGGGCATCAGCACAGATTTTCCTTGACGCTTTTAATCGACGGATATCAGGCTGTGCGATATCTAAACTAAACACCTTCGTATGGGGGAACGCTGATGCGTATGCGTTTACAAAAGGTGAGCTTGCAGGTCCGCATGCAAGATCAAGCAGCACAGGATTCGGCCCACGGAGACCTACTTTATCAACCAACCTGACGCAATAATCATCAAAAATGTGTTCATCAGGCTTCTCAACAAGCACCTGATTTATTCTAGCGATAAGTGACATCGAGTAATACGCGATTTTGCTGATTATAAAACTTCACCTTCTTGAATGATTCAACCAATGGGTGGAAAGAACAACTATCTAAAGCTTGATTTTCATCAAATCGTGTGCTGCTTGGGTGTTGTCGAAGATTTCCCGCGCGTCCTGCTCGAGCACGTTCACGTCGGCATAGCGGGCTGAGAAGTGCGTGAGGATGAGTTTCTTGGCGTTTGCCTGCGAGGCAATCTGCGCGGCTTCCTGTGAGGTCATGTGTGAGTATTCGTGCGCCTGGTCAGTCAAATCCGAGTGATATGTGCTCTCGCAGATGAGCACATCAGCATTCTCAGCGAGTTTGTGGGCTCCCTGACAGACCACAGTATCAGTCACATACGCGACTTTCTTTCCTGGGATGACTTCGCTGACCATGTCGGGTGTTATCTTCTTGCCATCAACCGTGATCACGTGGCCGTCTTGGAGCTTGCCGACCAATGGCCCGACAGGAACGTGGTGTTTCTTGACGAGTTTCATGTCGATCTTACGCTTGTCGTTCTCAATAAAAGCATACCCAACACAAGTGATACGGTGCTTTAAAGGAGCGCATTCAATGTGATAATCTTTGGTCTCGACAATGGTGCCTGACTTGATTTCATGCACTTGTAAATTGATGCGCCGATCAAATTCAAAGGCATTGAAGGCATGCCCAATGCGTTCTTTCGTACCCACAGGACCATAGATGTCGATGGCTCCAGTGTGGTTGCCGAGGCCGAGGCTTTGCAATAATCCAGGCAAACCAATGACGTGGTCGCCGTGCCAGTGCGTGATGAAAATCTTGGTGATTTTGGTGAGCGGGATGCCTGCCTTTTTCATCTGTCTTTGTGTGCCTTCGCCGCAATCAAAGAGCAAGCCTTCGGCTTTGTAGCTCATGAAGGTTGCCGAGACGTTCCGTTCCTTGGTGGGCACGCTTCCTGCAGTGCCCAAAATCGTGATTTCCATGAGCGTTCCGGCTCTCCAACCCTATTTAAACCTTTTGGAGGAGAAGTTTTTTAAACTCTCGTCGGCGTTTTCACGCGCATGATAAAGATCAAGGCGTTGCTGGAGGGCGATGCCGTCAGGACAGAGAACACTGATGCAGCCAGGGAACTCTTTGCCAGGAGCCAGTTCGGTGCCTTGCTCGATGACGGCCGAGTCCAACTCTCGCCGCTCGAAGCAGTCTATCTTATTGCCAAGAAGCGCCTGGAGCTTTTTGACAGCCGGAACAAGACCGTGCATCTGAATACTTTTATCACAAAAGTCCGGAGGAAGGACAAGAATTTCTGGACTCGCTATGCTGCGTTCAAGGACCTGCGTGATCGCGGCTACATCGTCAAGACTGCCTTGAAGTTCGGTGCAGACTTCCGTGTGTATGCGCGTGGCGTCAAGCCGGGCGAGGATCATGCGCGCTGGATTGCATATCCGGTGAGCGAGCATGACCGGTTGACGTGGCAGGAATTCGCCGCCAAGAACCGGGTTGCCCACTCGACAAAGAAGAACCTGCTTCTCTGTGTTGTGGATGACGAGGGTGATGTGAGTTATTGGGAAGTCGGTTGGATGCGCCTCTGAGCCGTGCTCAGGGACCAACCAACGAAGTTGGCGCGACCATAAGTATTTAATAGACCGGCTGACTGATTTTCTGGGTATGGGTGCGCTGGAGTATCGTGACAGGATTCAGGGAATGGCTGGCCAGCAGCCAGTCCAGCCAACGATGGTTGCAAAAGAGCTTTCTACGAATTCCATGCTGGCGAGCGCCATGCTGTCAGAAATGACAGAAAAAGGCCTGCTGAAAGTCTCGTACCTCAAAGTCGGCAGTTCGCCGTTGTATTATCATCCTGAACATCCGGAACACTTGCTCAATTACATGCAGTACTTGAACGAGAAAGACCGTAAGACGGTTACATTGCTCCAGAAGGAGTGCGTTCTTCAGGACAAATCCCAAGATCCCTTGACGCGTGTGTCTTTGCGGAATACCAAGGATTTTGCCAAGCCCTTGGATGTCACGGTTGATGGCGCAAAAGAACTGTTCTGGAAATTCTATTTGCTTACAGATGAAGGCGCGACCGAGCGCATTCGGCAGATCCTCCAGCCGCCCGTAGCAGCACCAGCTGCACAGGTAGAGCCCCAGTCAAAACCTCGCAAGCCAAGGGTCAAGAAGCCAAAGGCAGTTGTTGCTGAACCGCAGCAGACGCTTGCACATCCAACGGAAGCACAAGCTCCACTGCCACCCCCACAAGAGCAGGTCATTGCTGATGATCCGTTCCTGCAGCAGCTGACGTCTTTTTTTACCGCAAACAACATCACCATTCTCGAGCAGGTCGTACTCAAGAGGAAGAATGAATACGATTTTGTGCTCAAGATCGGTTCACCTGTGGGCGAGCTTCATTATTATTGCAAGGCCAAGAACAAGATGAAGATCGGCGAGGCAGATTTGAGCCACGCGTTCGTACAGGGTCAATTGAAAAAACTGCCAGTGCTGTTCCTCGCGCCGGGCTCGCTGACCAAGCCCGCGCAGGATTTGCTTAAGGAGCTGAAGGGGCTCACGGTCAAGCAGGTGTGAGTGATGGGCGTTAATCTCAAAGAACTCGTGACCAAGCAGCCCATCACGTTCGAAGACTTGGCAGGCAAGGTGCTCGCGGTTGATGCGTACAATATCCTCTACCAATTCCTGACCACCATTCGCACGCCAGACGGCAGGCTTTTTACCGATAGCAAAGGTCGTGTAACATCCCATCTCATCGGACTATTCAGCAGGACCACAAACTTTCTCAAACAAGGCCTGAAGCCGGTGTTCGTCTTTGACGGCGTGATGCCGAAACTGAAGTATCACGAGATTGAAAGACGCGCTGCGATCAAGGAAGAGGCGAAAAAGAAATACGCAGAAGCCGCGAGAGAAGAAGATATCGAAGCGATGAAGAAATTTGCTGCGCGCACAGCCCTGTTGACAAAGGATATGGTAGCTGACGCAAAAACCATGCTCACCTTGTTGGGTATTCCTGTTGTCCAAGCGCCGAGCGAGGGCGAGGCACAGGCATCGTTCATGGTCCATAAGGGTGATGCCTGGGCGGTCGTGAGCCAAGATTATGATTCCCTGCTCTATGGCGCAACCCGCCTCATCCAAAACCTTTCGATCGCTGGACGAAGGAAAAAGACAGGTGTGCTTGGCACGATCGTGGTGAAGCCTGAGATGATTGAGCTGAAGCACGTCTTGAAAGACCTCAGTATTACCCAGGACCAACTTATTGCCTTGGCAATGCTTGTCGGCACAGACTATCATCCCGGTGGTGTCAAGGGCATCGGTCCGAAGAAAGCTCTGGCGCTGGTCAAAGAGCAGAAGAAGCTGGAAAAGATATTTGAAGCAGCAAAATGGAATGAGCACTGCACTGTGCCCTGGCAGGAGATTTTTGACCTGTTCAAAAAAATGCCGATGACCAAAGACTACAAAATCGCGTTCAAGGCTCCTGAAAAGAAGAGCCTTACCGAGTTCCTCGTCGCAGAGCGCGACTTTGGTGCCGAGCGTGTGGCAAAAACGCTTGAGGAACTGCAAGCACAGCACAGCAAGCGTCAGCAGCGTGGTTTGGGTGATTTCTGATGCGATTGAAAGAAGCTCTGAAGGGCAAGCTCACGCAGCAAGAGCTCGACTTGCTGCGGGGTTTTGATGTTGTTGGTGATATTGCAATCATGGAAGTCTCTCCACGACTCACAAAAAAGCAGAAACTCATTGCGCAGACCTTGCTGAAGCTCTTGCCGTACATCAAGGTTGTTGTAAAGAAGAAAGGCGGTCATGTGGGCACGTTCCGGAAGCAGCCCCTCCAGATTCTTGCAGGAGAACGGCGGAAGACCACAGTCCATCGTGAGCATGGTTTGGAATTTGCGCTCAATATCGAGACTTGTTATTTCTCGCCTCGCCTCGCCACAGAACGCTTGCGCATTGCGCAACAAATCAAGCCCGGAGAACGGGTGCTCGTGATGTTCTCTGGCGTTGCACCATATGTCCTAGTCATTGCCAAGCACAGCCCTGCCTATAAGGTGCATGGCATCGAAGCCAATCCTGCAGCCCACACGTATGCCATCGAAAATGTCGCGCGCAACAAGCTCGGTCACAAGATTGTTCTTCTGAAGGGTAACGTGCGCAAGGTCATTCCCAAGATGCAATTTGATCGTATCGTGATGCCATGGCCTCAGAAGGCTGATGAATTCCTTGATGTGGCGCTCAAGCACACCGCCAAAGGCGGCATGATTCACTTTTATGACTTCCAACCCGAAGGCAAGTTCGGAGAAGCCAAGAAGATTGTACTTGTAGCCTGCAAGAAGGCGAAGAAGAAGTGCAAGATCCTTCGCATGGTGGAATGCGGTCAGGTTGGTGTGAGACAAAACCGCGTGTGCGTGGATTTCAAGGTCGCGTAGAATACGAAGCGCTTACCCAAACATCGAGACGTATTCGTCATCGACAGGTTCACCGCTTCTGACTTTGTCGATTGCGCCGAGAAAATCTTCATGCACGACTTTTGTCCTGCTGTCGCGGATTGCGAAATAGCCTGCTTCGGTCGCGACCGCCTTGATTTCCGCACCTGAAAGGCCGTCGGTGAGCATGATGAGCTCATTCAAATCGTACTTAGCGGTATTCATGTTCTTGGTGTGGATCTTGATAATCTCCTTACGGGCTTCTTCAGAGGGCAAAGGCACATAGATGCGTCGGTCAAGCCTGCCAGGTCTGATAATCGCGGTATCGAGGATGTCGCGGCGGTTGGTGCAGCCTATGATCTTGACATTATCCAAGGGTTTGAATCCATCAATCTCAGCAAGGAGTTGCATGAACGTGCGCTGGACTTCACGCTCGCCGGAAGTTCCGACATCAATGCGCGTGGCCGCGATCGCGTCCAGTTCATCAATAAAGATGATGCTGGGCGCTTTTTCGCGCGCGAGCTGGAAGATCTCCTTGACGAGCTTCGCGCCTTCACCGATGAATTTCTGCACAAGTTCTGAGCCAACGACTTGGATGAACGTACTATTGGTGCTTGCAGCTACTGCCTTTGCCAACAGAGTCTTGCCTGTTCCCGGCGGGCCATAGAGAAGGATTCCTTTGGGAGGTTGAATGCCGACTTGCTTGAACAATTCAGGCTTCTTGAGCGGAAGCTCGATGACTTCTTTGATTTCTTGGACTTGCTCGCTTAAACCCCCAACATCATTCCACTTAATATCAGGTTTTTCCATGATGACGAATTTCTCAACATCAAACTTCTTGCTGGAAGGAACCTTGCGGACGACCGTCAGGTTTTTCTGTTCTGCAAGGACGCTGTCTCCGGGAATGAGATCGCTGCAGTCTGTAGCAATCTCAACATAGAACTCATTACCGTTCGGCAGGCGGACAATTGCTTTGTTCTCAAGGATATCACGGACTTCGCACGCAATGAGGGGTGTCTTGCGGAATTTTTCGAGTTCGCGTTCGAGATTGTCAACGCTTTCGCGCAGAAACCGGTTTTCTTCTTCCAACCCGCTCACGTTCGTGGCGTAGGAGTAACTGACGTCATCAACTTTCTCGTTGTTGTTCGTCATTGAGCTGAATTGAGGGCTGAATTGTTTATAAACTTTGTGGTAAGCTTTTAGGCACGGATAGTGATAAATTCTTTGGGTGTACGAGCAGTCAATACCTCGTAACCAGCCTCGGTAACGACAACCGTGTCCTCGATACGCATACCGAACTTGCCCGGGACATAGATGCCAGGCTCGACAGTCCACACCATTCCTTCTCGTAATACAGATTTCTTGATCATCGCGCGAGTCATGACATCGTGCACGTGTAATCCCACGCTGTGTCCGAGGCGGTGGATGAAATACTTCTTGTACGGTCCGAGGCGGGCGCTGACGTCATCTTGGAGTTTTTGGAAGTTGATACCAGGCTTGACGCGGCGCACAGCCCATTCTTGCACATCGCGAAGGAGTTCGTATGCCTCGCGCTCACGATTATTGGGAGTACCGTACGCAATCGTGCGTGTCATATCTGAACAATACCCGTGCAACCGGACGCCAAAATCTAATACAACCGTTCCTTTGCAGAGTTTACTGCCAGGCAGGTGGTGAGGAAATGCAGCGTGCGGTCCAGAAGCGACAATGGGCGGAAAAGAAAGCGTACATCCTGCGTCAATAGTTCGTTTGCGCAGGAAGACTTCAACGTCTTTTTCAGTCTTGAAGCGGCCAAAGCGGTCAATGCATTCATTGATGATTTCGCAGCCGATGGCACAAGCCTTGCGAATATGTATGATTTCCTTGTCAGTTTTGGTCAGGCGGAGTTCATTGGCTATGGCCGCAACAGGTACGAGTCGTGCCTTGAGTGTTGCACGCACTGCTTTTGCTTCTTGCAATGAAAGTAATTCTTCATTGACCCCGATGGTCGTTATCTTACCTAAATGAGTGCGCACGTCTTCAAGCAATCGCCGCTTTGCTTCTTTGACTGCAATGGGCGCGATGTGTTTGATGCGTGCATATTCAAATCCGGGAATGAGCAGGAATGGCGTGTCGCGTGCAGGCACAACCAGCGCACCGTAATCGATGTGGGTTTGCGCGAAATACTCAATGGCGAGGTCTTGTTTTTGTTCGCTGTTCAGAAAAAGCGCAGCATTGATGTGCCTGCGTCGCAGTTCTTCTTGGAATTCGCGCAGTTTCATCATTGCGTTACATCAAAGCTCTGGACTTGTTCGAGGAGTTGTTTCGCTTTTCCCTTGCTAAAGTGCTTGCGTACGGGTTCAAGATGGGTGTTGAGCGCTGCAGCGACAGCCTTCTTGAGGTCCTGAGGATGCAGCTTACTCGTCGCATAGGCCTTGGCGAGCTCGTCAAATCCTTTGATACGCAGCTCACCGCCGAACTTGGCAGGCCTGTCAATCACTAGCTCGGGCTGTTTTTCAAAAATAATGTGTTTGCAATACTCGAGAATGGGATTTTCCTCAATCTGTTTTGCAGGACAGTAAGCATTCGCGATCTTGCGCTCGACTTCTGGAGGAGTATCAGTCATGAAGATCGCTGAATCAGGATTGCTCTTACTCATCTTAAGCGCGATCGTGCGCTCAGTCTTTTCCTGAACAGCTGCTGAAGGTGGTTGTTGCAGACCCATGAGCATGTGATGGTGCACGGCCACAGGCTTGTTCCAGTTGAGTTTGGGTCCGAGTTCGCGCGCGAGGACATTGACTTTGCGTTGGTCCATGCCGAGCTGGCAAATGTCGACATTGAGCTGGAAGATGTCTGCGCATTGCATGGCAGGATACAGCAGTTGGGCAGTGTATTGGATTTCGCCTTCTTCACGGCCCATGATTTGTCCACAGCGGAGCATGCGTTGGATCGTAGTGTGCCGGGTCACTTGGACGACTTTTTTCCAGTAGTCTTCATCGTTCACGAACGTGCTGCAGTTGACGAACTTCACCCGGTCAAGGTCCATCCCGCTCGCTTTCCAGACTTCTTCGAAATACTCACCAACAATGTGGATCTTCTCAAGGTCTCCACCCATTTTGTTGTTGAGCCAGGCATGCCAGTCTGCCACCAGCATGAGGAAGGTACAGCCGGCTTTGGTCATCTTGTTGACATTGATTGCCCGGAGCAGTCCTTGTGCGATGTGGATCTTGCCTGAGGGCTCAAAACCGTCATACGCAATGGGATTTTTCTTGCGTGCGAGGAGTTCACGGAGTTCTTCTTCAGTGAGTATCTCTTCACCGACCTGCTTGATGAGGGCAACGCGTTCGTCGATGTTCATGGTCTCATGCCGGCTCTGTGTTTATTTAAATCTTTTCTCACGAGGTGTTCGAAAGATTTAAATACAAGCTGCGCTCATTCGGGAGGAGTAAAAGGTGGACATTATGCCAGCAACAGATGAAAAGAAATTCTCTAAGCAATTGATGGGCAAAACCGTTGTCAGCAAGTCCGGCAAGCGGTTTGGTGAGGTCGGCGACATTATTTTTGAGACCAAGTCTGGCGAGCTTATTCACTTGGTCCTTTCAAATCCGACCACGTACACAGACAAGCTTGAGCTTGAGAAGGACAAGGAAGGAAGGCTGCTGATTCCTTTCAGTGCGGTCATCGCCATGGGCGACTTCATGGTGGTTTCAGAAGAAGACATTGTCTGAGCCTGCGGCATCTTTTTAAACACCCGTATTTTTCCTGGATAGGGGGTTGTATGCCTGAAGAGAGTTCGGTGATTTGGACTGAGAAATATCGCCCGAAGACGTTCTCCGGAGTGCGTGGTCAGGACGCGATTGTGCGTAAGATTGAGTCGTTTGTGAAGCAGAAGAATTTGCCGCACGTCTTGTTCGCTGGTCCGCCAGGTGTAGGCAAGTCTACGCTTGCACTGGTGATTGCGCGTGAGCTCTTTGGCGAGCAATGGCGTCAGAATCTGCTCGAACTGAATGCTTCGGACGAGCGCGGCATTGATGTCGTGCGTGTCAAGGTGAAGGATTTTGCGCGCACGAGGCCCTTGGGCAATGCGCCGTTCAAGCTCATCTTCTTGGACGAGTGTGACGCCTTGACCAAGGAGGCTCAGCAAGCTTTGCGCAGGACCATGGAGACTACCACGCAGACATGCCGTTTCATTCTCGCAGCGAATTATTCAAGCAAGATCATTGATCCGATCCAGTCCCGCTGCGCAGTCTTCCGCTTCAGGCCCTTGCCCGTGGAAGAGGTCTTTGCCATTATCGATCGCATTGCAGCGCAGGAGAAGCTCACGCTGACGCCTGAAGCAAAGCAAGCCCTTTTCAGTGTTTCCGAAGGCGATTGTCGAAGGCTCGAGAACATCCTGCAGAGTTGTGCGGTCATGGGTGACACGATCACCCCTGAGATGGTGTTCTCGCTCGCGAGCATGGCCCAGCCCAAGGAGATTGCACAGCTCTTGCAGATTGCGCTCACTGGCGATTTTATGAAGGCCAGAGACACCCTTCTGGACACCGTACTGAAATATGGCCTTTCAGGCCTTGATGTCATTCGTCAGATACAGAAGGAAGTCTGGAATCTGGAGTTGGACAACCGGAGCAAGGTGCAGCTCATTGACAAGTGCGGCGAGATTGAGTTCAGGCTCGTTGAGGGCTCGGATGATTTCATACAGCTTGAAGCCTTGCTGGCACACATTAGTGCAATCAAGAAATAATCAGCTGGTCAGTGGACTTTCTTCGCCAGAACTCTTGACGATAATGTCAGTCTGCTTGTATTCCTCGTAGTCGTACACGACTTCGATATCCATCTGTTGCTCAAAGTCTGTGCGCGAGGTCACGGTCTGCGTGCATGTGAGAACCTTCTTGCCTTCAAAGAGGGTTGTGAATCCTTCGGCCTTGGTGCCTGCGGTCTGCAAGCCAGTGCACTGGAGTCCAGGCATGCCAGTATTGACAACAACATAGACCCTGTTTTCCTTTGCGCGCGTGCTGCGGTCGCACATCGAGCCACGTTCAAAGAGCTGACCTATGCCTGCATTCATGATTTCAAAGCTGAAACTGATCTTGTCTTTTGCGCGCGATGATTCCTTAACCGTGCCAACCTGCACGGGCGCTCCGGAATTGAATACAGGCTTGTCCTCATTGACTTCACAGATGCCGCCGGGCTCAGGTGCGAGAAGGTTCGCGCGGACGCAGAGCTTGCTCACTGCCTTCGTTGAATATACATAACACATTTCTGCGCGGAGCGGGAAGGTGACGCGCGCTCCTCGAATGGGTGAGAAGTGATTCAGGCCGTTGAATTCAACAAACACCGGCGAGCTGGGCAGCACGGTTCCTTGGGGATCTTTGCGCACGGCAATGAGTTCGTCTGCAGGACCCTTGATGAGGTCTTCTTCGAGCTTGCCGAATTCTGCAGGATTGACACCGGTAAGCTTGACACGCACGCGGTTTGCTGCCACCAAGCTCTCGCCCTTGTTCTCGAGCTTGATGACAACATCAAATGGATCGCGGCCGCCGTCAAAAACTTCCTTGCGGAAGTCAACAAAATCTGCCACAAGTCCGGCTGTGCCGCCCACAAAGGGCGCTCCGAGATCAAGCTTTTCTGCCTTTTTTCCCGGCGCGCACGCAGCAAGCACTGCGAGAAGAATCATCAGTGAGAGCACGGCATAACGCATGGTGCTTTACCGAGAATAATTGTTATATAAACCTTTCTATCACGTACTTGGCAGGATTTCCATGTTGTGGAAGAGTGAGGTGCGATAGCCATAGCGGAGCACGACTGTCAGGGGAGTCACATAGGCTGCTTCGCCACGTGCTCTGTCAAATTCGCAGTACACGAGTCCTTGGTTGTTGGTGATGCGGATGTGTCCTTGGTCCAGTGGCCTGCAACTGCCACGGATCGAGGTTCCGCTGACAATGACGTCAGCGAGCTCGACATAGTCGATTTCGTCAAAGCCAAGTCCGCCGCCATAGGGGCTGCACTTGTTGAGCATTTGTCCTCCTGACCGGAAGACTTCTCCTGCTCCGACATTTGCAATGTGGATCTTGAAGCGGGTCTTGCCCGGGCTCGCATCAATCTCAATGAGATTCACTGCCAAGGGTGCTCCTTGGCCTCCGCCAAGGCCGACGTTCTGGGGGACGCACACACGCTGCCTGATTGCGGCAGCATAAGGATTGGGATCGATACAGACATTTCCTGTTGCAACAGTTTCATACCCATAACAGGCTGTCGCGAGCAATCGTACTGGATAGCGGTCCCGCAAGAGCTTGGTTTGTGCTTTGAATGCGACCGTGTCAAAGCCTCCTTGCGTGATGAACTGGCTGCGGCCTTCAAGAAGCGGGATTTGTTCTCCTGCTGGCGAGATGCCACTGATGATTGTAGGATCAAAGCCTGAGAGATAGATGCGGTCACCCGGTCCGCCAATGGTGTATGTGCCGCGGTTCTCGAGCTCAAGCACCAAGCCGAGTTCTTCGCCAGAGAAGAGACGTGTGGGTGGCAGATTTTGTGCAAAGCGCATCCACAATCCTTGCGTACCTTTTCTGAATTCTTCTACAAAGGTCGGTCGTTCCTGTGGTGCAGGCGCGCGGCAGCTTGCGAGAAGGATGAGCACGAGCAGACTTGCGAAAACAAATGTCTTATGCATGGCTTTCACAACGCGGTTGACAATTATATAAATGTTTGGTCATGTCGCCAACCTGAGGGGTTGGCACGCATGCTGAAAATGGTGCTTGTATTTTCATCAGCTGGGCTTGAGGATGGTGACTTGTGTCGTCAGGCTGTTCAAATAACCGTAGTCCAAGGTCACGAGCAATGGTGCAGTGAACGTGCCGAGCCGTGCATCAATCCCTTCAGGCAGGCTGCACACGATCTTGGTCTCACCCGCAAGCTTGATCTTCACCGGTGTGGGTGTGCACGTGAGCACGCTGTCTGAGAGTTGTGCACCGACTTCAACAACATTCCATCCTTCAGGGCCCAAGGGCCGTCCTGAGCACGCATCGCGAGAGAGTTGTGGTGCAACGACTTCACCTGTTCCTTGATTGCGGAGTGTGAGGATGAATTCAGGCCTGATGAGATTGGGATTCTCGTGAGGAAGCATGCGCGGTTCGACCGTTGCAACAACTACAGGTGCTCCTTGGCCTTTTGCAAAGGATTGCGGTTGTGGCGTGCACACCTTGCCGGTCTTCTTGCCCGTAAGGTCAGTATCAATGCAGGTAATGATGGGTGCGTTGGTCGCATAAGGATAGCAGGCGTTGAACGTAATCGTAGCAGGATAGCGCTCAACCTGCGGGCCAAGAGGCTTGGTGGTGAAAATAAAGTTGAGCTGTCGTTCAGAACCTTGTGGATTAAAGACTGATTTGCCTCGCACAACAAATCTTCCCTGAACCTGTTGTCTTGGCAAGTACAAGTATTGTGGCTCATAACTGATGGTGTACACGCCTTCTTCGACGTCCATGGTGCCGAGGTTCGAGAGCGTCACGAGCATGCTGAACGGACTGCCTTCATAGACCTCGTGCTGCATGCGCGGGTCAAGAAACACTTCAACACCTTGCGTGCCGATGCTCACTTCAGGCAAACGCATGGTTTCCTTGCGTTCAAAAGGCACGAACTGGCATGATGCAAGGAACAGGACGAGTAAAAGAGGAATGGTTTTGTTCATGGTGATGCTTCTGCTGCAGGTTCGCGTACGGATGCACTGGTAGTGCGTTCAAGCAAATACCGATACTGCACGCTGGTCTTGATGTTTTGTACCGCAATGGGTGCTTTGCCCAGAATGCGGTCAGGGTCTGCGATTTTGAGATAGATGCGCATGTTCTTGATCGTAAATTCACGGTAGATGGGCAGTGCAAGCTCTTCAGGTGTGAGCTTGTAGACATTCACGAGGCTGTCGTCGCATGCAGGCTGTTCTTCATCAGGAACATCTGCGCACGTGGTCGAAACCAGACCAATGCCTTCGGTAGTCGAGATAGTGAGCCCTTCAGGCAGATAAATGAAGACATCAGTGACTTGGAGGACTTTTCCTTCCCAGGCGTTCTCGAGCGTGATGCCGAGGGAAGGGAAGGCTTCGCCACGTTGTCCGAGCGCAACGGGTTGCTGGCCGAGTCCCATGCCGATGCGCAACGGTCCTGAGGTGTAGATGGCAGTCGGACTCTTGTCCGGCACTCCTGCGAGCGGGTCAATGTTTTGCCTGCGGTATTCCCTGAGCCGGTCACGGTTCATGACATAGTGTTTCAGATAGGCGCGGGTGATGAAGTCAAATTCCGCAGTCAATTTGAGGTCGTGTAATCCTTTCTTGAGCACTCCTTTGTTCCAAATGCAGTCAATGTCAAACTGGTCAGTAGCCATGACTGAGAACGCATCCATAGGCAAAATCTTGTTCGCATCAATCATATCATCCGCCTCGCACGTGACCTGAATGGTGAGTTCACGATCAAGCGTTTCTGCCTTCATCGTCGCGTATGCGGTGACTGGAATGTCTTCATAAAAGAACGGTTCTGACGTCCTGAAATTCTCAAGATACACACCTAAGCGTTTCTGCGCCGCAGCATCAACCGTGCCAGTATAGTAATCGCCTTTTGCTGCTCGGATTGAACGCGTGATTTCTTGCTCAATTGCCTGATATGCCTTTCCCGGAACGCCTGCGAGTTGTTTGAGTTTTTCCCATGTCCAATCAAGCAAGTATTCATAACTAAGCACAGGGTTATAGGGCATTTCAATTCCTTGTTGTCCTGCATATGTTTGGATGTCCCCAACATGTGTAAAGAGATACCCAAACATCCAGAGCAGGATGTACAAGATGACGAGCCCGGTTAATTGATTCTTGCGAATGAGATAAAAGATGAAGAGTGGATAAAAAACGACAAGAACGCTGATCGCCTTGCCCATTCCTGAAGTTGCTCCAACGATCCTGATGAGCCAAGAAACGACGAATGGCATGAGCCACATGGCTCCGAACCAAATGAATGGTTCAGGGCTTTTGTCTTTGAAAATGCCTTGGGTTAAGAATGCGAGAAACGTATATACGACTGCCAGCGTTATGACGGTGGTATAACTGACAACTCCTGATCGTCTAACGAACAAGAAATCAATGGCGTGGATGAGAATAACTGCGATCGTGAACAGAAGCACTGATCCACGACTTGGTCCGCCAGTCAGCATGGCATCCGCCATGGTCACTCCACCCGCACGGTCATGCTCATGATGTGTAGGTCAGTCATGGGCTCGATAGCGATGAAGTTGTTGCCGTCCCTGATCACTGCAGAAATTTCTCGTGCATAGCGTGGCTCGCGTTGTGAGAGCACATCCAAGCGTCCGTTCACATTCGTGCGTGCTTCTTTGAGCCTGCCGTCATCAACGAACTCGACCTCAAGCACGGCGTGCGCCTTGCCTGTCGCGACAGCTGTGAATATATCTGGCTCAATGAAGAAGAAGTCTGAGAATCCTTTGGTCGGTTTCACAAAGGTCTTGATCTTCATCTGCTCAAGTCGTGCAATGCCGGACTTGAGTCTGAAGCCAAGGGTGTTCTTGCCTTTGCGGAAGTCTTCCTTGAACAAGTCCTGCCTGGCAGGACTCTCACACACCGGCACTCCTGAGAAAATAACTTTGTCATTGAGCGTGACATCAAGGATGCCGACAGTCGCTTGCTCGCAGACAGGATAATAGCCGAGATAGCCTGATTCGATGTTCTCATATTCAATCTCAGGGATGCTGAAGGAATTGGCTGCCTGTTGTTTCCTGACATCCGTGATCTCTCCGATCACCTTGACGTCTTCAAGATTATATTGTCGCGAGAAGATGAGTCCAAAACCCCACACTTGGAATTCGAGCATGTTGCTTGTCTTGAGCAGACTCCTGGGTAATTGCACTGGTGGAGGATTCTGGACGCGGATGTCGTTCTCAAAGATTGGCACGCCATTGAACAGAATCTTGAGGCGTCCGCTGTTGACCGAGCTTTGGAAGCTGAGGACGACATTGTCTACGGTCTCGAGGTCAGATAGTACGAAACTGATGTTCTTGAACTGCTTGCGGAACCAGCCTTTTTTGATGATGAAAGGATTTGCTTCAGCCAAAACTCGTGCTTGGCGTTCCTCGCTCAAAATCATGTTCGGAATGAGGTGGTCAAATTCTGTCTGCGCAACAAAACTTAGCCTGCCGGGCGAAGCGCTGAACAAGACCTCTCCGACGCCAGGCACTCCGGGAACACCGGGCACGCGCTCGTCCTCCAGAAGTGCTTTTCGTTCTTCAGGCGGGAGGAAGAGAATGTAGAAAATCAAGAGCAATGTGATGATGCCGATGAGTCCGCCGGCTTGTGCTCGCTTGTTCACTATCGTCACCTTTTTTTGAGTTTTCGTGCATCCGTATACCTATATAAATGTATTGGCAGGCCTGACCATAAACTTTTTAAAGAGCATTCACTACTTTTTAGTTAGTATCGGGGATGGATGATGCAGGCACAACGTTTGTTCGCGTGGTTGGCAGTGATGCTTCTTGCTGCATCGTTTGTTGCAGCAGATCATTATTCCTATTCCTATCCGCCGTACGGCGACTACGGTTCTGAGTACTCACGCTCACGCAGCACCGAGAGCGTGACCATCCGTGAGTCAGAAAGCCATCATGAGCGCAGCACCGGTGGACGCTATTATCACGCCACAGATGACCAGTATGACTATGGTCGCTCGCGTGACTTCTCGTTCTCGCGCACCTACGAGGATGAGCACGAAAGTCATTATTCCAATGCCGGCTATGCTCCGTATGGTTACAGCAGCCGTGGTCAGGCGACATATTCCTATCCATACGATGATGTCGGCACGAGTTATGGCCGTGATTATCGTCCTTTTTCCGATTATTATGAGATGAGCGTGACGAGTCCGTACTACAATCCAGCACGGTACTCACGTGTGGGCAATTATGCATCGCGCTATCTGCCCTACGGTTATTAAAAATGAAAAAGCTCATCACGATACTATTGTTTGTATTGCTCGCTTCTGAACTCGTCGCGGCAAAAGTCTTCTATTATGCTGACGAGATCGACCGCAGGAACAATGTTGCATACGCATTGAGGCATCCGTTCGACGGCATTGATCCTGACAGTGTGAGTGATTTTGACAAGTACGCGTGTGTCTCGCTCGATGACTACAATCATTTCGCAGAAGCAGATCACTATGATTCTTATGATCCTGTAAGCGCACGGACTGCTTCACGCAATGACCTGAAGCGCTTGCGTCGCGAAGACCAGCTCAGGCTGATCAACGAGGATCCATACGATGATCTCGATCATAATGACATCGACGACTACAAGGACTGGAATTGTTACACGCTGCGCGACTACAATCGCAAGGCTCGTGAGGATTCCTTTGATAACCGAGGCGTCGTTGATTTCACCGACTTCAATCATATGCAGGAAGTTCGAAAGATCGGTCGGTATCGCTACAATGATTTCTATGTTGTTCCTGACGATTTCGCGCGGTTCAACCTGCAACACGCCACGCGCCGGGCTCCGTACTACGAGCCGTATGAGTTCCGCCGCTCGCGGTATCCGTTGTATGGCTTTGGCGTTCGGCGCCATGAAGATTATTAAACTGATTCTCTGTTCTGCCACGCATGAAACAGCTCGCGTTCAAGCTCAAGCACGGAGAAGCAAAGGTCGTTGTTGAGACTCCTGATGATTTGTGGTATCTCAACAATATCATTGATCCTGGTGACGTGATCACAGGAAAGACTTTGCGTAAGATCAAGGTGACAGAAGAAGCGACAGCAGAACGAAAAAAAGTCTTCATGGTGATCACGGTCGAAAAAGTCGAATACACCCCCACCGAGCTGCGTGTCAGCGGAAAAGTAACTGAGGGTCCTGAGGACGTGCCGCATGGCAGTTATCACACGTTTTCTATCGAGCAAGGATCAACCATCACGATCATCAAGCCCGAATGGCTGCGGTACCAGCTTGATTATCTCAAGGAAGCAACCACGGTCAAGATGCCGAAAATCATCTTGTGTGTGTTTGATCGTGAGGAAGCCTTGTTTGCTAAGCTCACGCGCGACGGTTACAGCATGCTCGCAACGCTCAAGGGTAAAGTTGCGAAAAAGGCATTGCCTGAGAAAGTTAAGGAGACATTTTATGAGCAGATTATCACGCAACTTGAGGAATACGACAAGCGCTTTGATCTGGACAAAATAATCCTTGCGAGCCCTGCGTTCTGGAAGGAAGATTTGTACAAGGTTCTGAAAAATCAAGAGCTCAAAAAGAAAATCATTCAGGCAACATGCTCGGGTGTTGACGAGACAGCTATTGCCGAAGTGCTCAAGCGCAAGGAGACCCAGCAGGCCTTGCACGAAGAACGTGTGAGCAAGGAAATGACGATCGTGGACGAACTTTTCCTCGCGATCGCGAAGAAGGGCCCTGCTGCGTATGGCATGAAAGAAACCGAGCAGGCAGCAGATGCAGGCGCGATCGAACACGTGCTCGTCACCGACAAACTCATCCAGAAAGCGCGAGCAGAAAATACATTTGCGCAGCTCGACCGCATCATGAAACAGGTCGATCGTGCCAAAGGCCGCGTGTGGATCATTTCAACCGAGCACGAAGGAGGCAAGAAGTTGCAAGGCTTGGGTGGCATCGGTGCGCTGTTGCGTTACAAGCTCTTCTGACGAGTCTTCTCGACCACAACAATCCTTATATAGAAGACTCCACCAAGTGAGCACTCAGGAGTAAATATCCCCCTTGTGCGGTGGTTAAAATCGTAAGGTTTTAATATCGGTCTGTTTTACCCCAGACCCATAACAACAAAAAGGGGGAGTGGTGTGGTATGATAGTCAAGGAAGAATTTTTGAGTAAGCTCCGTCGATACTTCTCGTTGAACCTTTATGAGGTGAAGATCTGGACGGCGTTGCTCTCGCGTGGCGTTGCAACCGCAGGTGAACTTTCTGACATTGCAAACGTACCGAGGTCACGAAGTTATGACGTTCTCGAAAGCCTCGAGCGCAAGGGTTTTGTCGTGATGAAGCTCGGCAAACCCATCAAATACATCGCGGTAGCGCCACAAGAAGTGCTTGAGCGTGTCAAGAAAAACATGAAGGAAGAGTCCGACGAAAAAGTCAAGCGCCTCGAACAACTCAAGACCACCGATGTCCTGGGCGAGCTTAACTTGCTGCACACACAGGGTATCGAGCTTGTGGAGCCTGCAGACCTTTCCGGGTCGTTACGCGGCCGCCACAATCTCTACTCGCACCTCGAGTTGCTCATCCGGAATGCAGAGAAGAGCGTGACGCTCATGACGACCTCGCAGGGATTTATCCGCAAGGTCGAAGGTCTGAAGCCTGTGTTTGAGAAACTCAAGAAGAAGGGCGTCAAGGTGCGCATCGCGGCTCCGATTACCAAGGAGAACAAGGATTCGCTGAAGGACGTCGCTGAGGTCGCAGAGGTCCGGCATACGGACTCCCGCGCGCGCTTCTGCATCGTGGACAGCAAGGATATCGTGTTTATGATCCTGGACGACAAGGAGGTCCATCCCACGTATGACGTCGGGATTTGGGTCAACACGCCATTCTTTGCAGGCGCGCTCGAGTCCTTGTTTGACACGGCTTGGAAGACGATGAAGCCAGTCAAGTAAGGAGTGCGTTGTTCTTTTTTTCCTTTGTCTTTCCAGAGAATATGATGAACCTTGACAAGCTCGTGCAAAGCTTGCACCAATTGGAACGGAAAGTCCTTCCTGTCCTTGACAGGAATACCGCTGTCCCTGCGATCTGTGCCGCGACAGGACTGAAGGATGTCGAAGTCGTGCGCGCACTGCAGTGGTTAGAGAACAAGAAGATTGTCCGTGTGGATACGAACACGCGCGACATCGTTGTGCTTGACAAGAATGGCTTGGACTATCGCACGCAAGGCTTGCCTGAGCGGCGATTCCTGCAAGCATTGGGTGACAAGGAATTGTCCTTGAGCAAGCTCACGATCAAGGCAAAGCTCTCGAGCGATGAACTCAACGTCTGCCTCGGCTTGTTGCGGCGAAAGGCGCTCATTAATATCTCAAAGGATCGCGAACTCAAGGTCAAGCTCACCGAGCAGGGCAAGACTGCATTGAAGAAGGAATTCATTGAGGAAGCGTTCCTGCAGAAAACATTTCCACTTGATGTTGCCTCGCTCAGACCTGAGGAAAAGGCCGCAGTGCAGGCATTGCGGCAGCGCAAGGCGATTGTGCGCGTCGAACCGCAAAAGGACAAGCATGTCACCTTGCTTCCCTTGGGCAAGCAATTGCTCGAGCTCGGCGTGCGTGATGAGAAGATTATTGATGCACTGACCCCGCAGATCATTCTCTCAGGCGAGTGGAAGAAGAAACCTATCAGGCGATACGATGTCACCGTCCAGGTGCCGAAGATCGCAGGCGGTCGCAGGCATTTTGTCAATGATGCTATCGCACGGATCAAGCGCGTCTGTCGTGACATGGGTTTTCAGGAGATGACCGGCTCGATCGTGCAACCTGCTTTCTGGAATCTTGACGCCCTCTACATTCCGCAGGATCATCCTGCTCGGGAAATGCAAGCGACGTTCTTCGTGAAACAACCTAACAAAGCAGTGTTGCCCAAGGAACTCGTGCCCAAAATCAAGGCAGTGCATGAGTATGGCGGCACGACTGGCAGTACTGGCTGGCAGCAACCATGGGGCGAAGAAAAGGCGCGCGAGCTCTTGTTGCGCACGCACAATACAGTCTTGAGCGCCCAAGCGATCGCACGACTCACTGAGGAAGATCTGCCGGCAAAATTCTTTAGCGTTGCGAAAGTCTTCCGTAATGAGACCTTGGATTGGAAGCACCTCTTCGAGTTCTACCAAGTAGAAGGGATCGTGGTTGATCCGAAGGCAAACCTGCGTCACTTGCAGGGCTATGTCAAGGAATTTTTTACGCGCATGGGTTTCAAGGATATCCGCTTGAGACCGTCGCACTTCCCCTACACCGAACCGTCAATGGAGGTGGACGTGCTCCACCCGGTGCGGAATGAATGGGTTGAGCTCGGTGGCGCAGGCATTTTCCGTCCTGAGGTTGTCCAGCCCTTGCTCGGCAAGGCAGTGCCTGTCCTCGCGTGGGGATTGGGTATGGAACGCATCATTACTGATTATTACAAGATCACAGATCTGCGCGACATTTACAAGAATGACATACAGCAGTTGCGCGAAGCAAAGCTCTGGGTGAACTAATGTCGACGATTACGGTCAATAAAAAGGAATTGTTGCAAGCAGCAGGCAAGAAGATCAATGACAAGGAACTTGAGAACCGATTGTCCATGATGGGTGCTCCGGTTGATGCAGTGCTCGAGCATGAGATCGAGGTTGATATCACGCCCAACCGTCCTGACTGGTTGAGCGAGCAGGGCTTGGCGAGATCATTGAGTTCGTTCCTCGGCGTCAAGACCGGTCTGCGAGACTATAAGGTAATCAAGGCAAATTACCAAGTAGTCGTTGACAAGAGCGTGCATGCCGTTCGCCCCTACACAGTCTGTGCGGTGGTCAGAGGCTTGAAGCTCGACGATGAAAAGATTCGCGAAATCATTCAGGTACAGGAAAAATTGCACGTGACATTTTGCAGGAATCGCAAGCGTGCAGCAATCGGCATCTATCCTTTGGACAGGATCACGTTCCCCATCAAGTATATCGCCAAGAAGCCTGAAGAGATTGTCTTCGTGCCTCTCGAAAGTACAAAGGAGATGCATGCGCGTCAATTGCTCGTCCAGCACCCGACCGGTCGTGCCTATGCGCACTTGCTCGAAGGTCAGTCACGATTCCCAGTCTTTCTCGACGCCAAGGGTAATGTTTTGAGCGTGCCACCCATCGTAAATTCCCAGCTCACCGGGAAGGTCACCGAGCAGACCAAGGATATCTTCATCGAGTGCTCAGGTTTTGATTTACATTCACTGAACTTGCTCCTGAACATTCTCGTGACCATGTTCGCAGACATGGGTGGTAAGGTCTTCTCCGTGGATGTCAAGTATGCAAAGAAGATCACGACTCCTGATCTCACACCGCGCAAGATGAAGGTGGATCTTGAAGCAGTAAATACACTACTCGGACTCGAGCTCAAAGAGGTGGAGCTCAAGCGCTTGCTTGAACGGATGGGCTTCGGCTACACAAATAAGACCGCGCTCATTCCCGCGTATCGCGCAGACATCATGCACCTTGTTGATCTTGTTGAGGACATTGCGATCGCGTACGGGTATGACCGGTTGCGGCCTGAGATTCCCCAGGTTGCCACCGTTGCGAGTGAGGATTCATTTGCTGCATTCCAAGATACGCTTGCGAATTTCTTGGTCGGACTGGGCTTGCTCGAGGCGCATACGTATCACGTGACCAATGTTCCTGCCCAGACGAAGATGATGAATTATCAAGCGAATGTCATCGAGCTCGCAAATGCTCTGACGGTGGAATACAATGCCTTGCGTGCTTGGTTCCTGCCATCGCTCATAGAGGTGTTGAAGGTCAATAAGATGAAGGATTATCCGCAAAAATTCTTTGGGATGGGCACGGTCTTCCTACCCAATGCAAAATCACCGAGCCAGATCGAAGAGCGTATCATGCTTGGTATCATCTCAGCCCATCCCAAGGCAGACTATACGGAGATCCGTCAGATTGTTGAGTACCTTTTTCGCGTAATCGGCCTTCCCATAGTCATTGAGGAAACAGAACATGGAAGCTTCGTCTCCGGCCGAGCAGCGCAGGTGAAAGTAGACGGTCATACGATTGCAATCCTCGGAGAAATCAACCCACAGGTCATCACGAATCACAATCTGGAGATGCCAGTGGCTGCTACAGAGATTAATCTGACTGAGCTCTTTGCCCACCTGAAAAAAGCATAGCTTTTTTCAAACCAGTCGACCACAGTCGTCGCTGCCTGAAGAAGGCTTAAGCCTTCATTGCAGCAGGTGCTTTAGGTTTTGCTGCTGCCTTTGTTTTTGTTGTGGGCTTTGCAGCAGGCGCTGCTTGCGCGGTCACAGCAGGTTGTGTTGCTGCGAGCTTGCTTCTGCGTGCCTTTCGCGGTCGCGCTGCAATCTTGGCCTTAGTCTTTGGGGCAAAAATGTCCCAGCCGAGGCCTTCAACAGTCTTGACGACGGTCTCGTGGCTCGCGCCCTTGGCGATATCCACGGTCTTGTCCAGCGGTTCGAGGTGCATGACATTGCACTTCCTGCGCCTGGTCTCGCCGTCAATGAGAACATAATTATCGTCAATGATGTCGACAATAACGCATTTCTTTCCTGCGTCGCGTCCTGCGATCTTTACACAAATTCGTCCGATATCAATCATGGTAGTTTCCTCCGCTCTTGTTATTGGGATCGTCGCCGAATTCCCAAGAGCATTTACCTGCGTGCTTGTTCGATGATGGTGCGGCGCATGCATGCAGAACACAGCTGGCCGCCGTACGGCCGTTCTGGCCGCTTCTCGGTCTTGGGCAACGAGTGCAAGGCACGCGACAGCACGGCCTTGATGCCGTGCAGGAAAGTGCCGCAGCTGGAACAATGGGGCCTGCTGGGCTTGCGAGCCTCGTAATGGATGACATTCCTGCCGCCGGGCGTGCGCACATAAATGCGCCTGAACGTGCGGGAACGTCGTTTGCCTTCGACCATAACAAAAGAGCATGCCTGAGGGGTATTTAAAAAGGTTTCGTACGCTTCCGAGGGAATATATTTAAAAGAAAACCTGCTGCAGAGCGTGCATGCACGATTATCCGCTCAAGATCTGTACTGCTCCAACTATTCCTGAACAAGTGATTTGGACCCTTGATGACGAAAAATTTGTTAGACAATTCGAGCAGCGGGTCAAGGATACGATTGATCAGTATGACCTTTTTTCCTCAAAGGATCGTATTGTTGTTGCCGTGAGTGGAGGCAAGGACAGTACTGTCGTGCTGCACATCCTTCACAAGCTCAAGTATCAGGTAGAAGCAGTGACTGTTGACGCGCACATCGGTTGTTATACGCAGCAGAATCTTGAGAACATCCGCGAAGTATGTGCCAAGCTTGGTGTGCGCTTGCATGAGATTTCGTTCAGGAAGGTCTTTGGCGCGTCACTCTGTTACATCCGTGATTATTTGAAGGCCCGCGGCCACGCGTTCCGTTCGTGCACCGTGTGTGGCGTGCTCAGGAGATATTTGTTGAATCGCAAGGCGCGTGAGCTCGGCGCGACCAAGCTGGTGCTCGGTCACAATCTCGATGATGAGGCCCAAGTCATCCTGATGAATCTTTTCAAGAATCGTCCAGAACTCAATGCCAGGCTCGGGGCGAAGATTGACAACGGCGATGATCGTTTTGTTGCCCGGGTGAAACCGCTCTATCACATCCGCGAGGATGAGGTTGTGCGGTATTCCAAGCTTATGAGTTTTCCGGTGAAGTACGGTAAGTGTCCGTGTTCGTTCGAGGGATTCCGCCATGCTGTGCGCGATTTCCTGAATACATACGAACAGGTTCAACCCTGCTGTAAGGAAAACATCGTTCGCGTCTTTCTCGAGCAGCGTGCGAAGATGCGCATGCGTTATGCAGAAGGCGCGCATGTGGCGTATTGTCTGCAGTGCGATGAGCCTGCGAGCGATCGCCTCTGCCGCGCGTGTGCGTTACTTGCTTTGATGCAGGAGCCGTTGGAGTCCGGCCAATTCGTTCCTGCTGAGCTCCCGGTATGAGCCTGCGCCGAGATTTCCGAGCGCGATGTTTGCGAACTGGGTTCGTTTCAGCCGCGCAACCGCGTAGCCAAGTCTTCGGAAGATCCGTTTGACAATGTGTTTTCTGCCCTCATGGAGTGCGACTTCGACGTGCACAGGAGTGTGGACTATGACCGTATCGTGCACGACAAGTCTCCCGCCCACGCGGACACCTTTCTTGAGCCGGCGCACATCTGCGCGGTCGATATTGCGCGTGAGCGTGACGTGATACGTTCGAGGAGTCTCGTACCGCGGGTGCAACAGGCGATTGGCAATTTCTCCGTCATTGGTCAAGAGGATGAGTCCTTCCACATCACGGTCCAAGCGTCCGACAGGGTACACGTGTGCTCCTTTCGGGATGAACTGCATCACCGTTGGCCTGCCTTCAGGGTCTGAGACCGTGCTCAGGACGCCGCGGGGTTTGTTGAGCACGTAGTATTTCTTCTGTTCAGGTCGCGAGATGCGTTCTCCGTCGACGCGGATATCATCGACCTCAGCGTCTGCCTGATCGCCGAGGCGTGGAATCGTGCCGTTGACCGTGACCTTGCCTCCAGCAATGAGTTCTTCACAGTTCCTGCGCGAAGCAATACCTGCCCGCGCAAGGATCTTTTGGATACGTTCACGCATGGTGAGAACCAAGAATGCGCAACGTTTAAATAAGTATGCTCGGTGAAACATTGCATGTTTGACGTCGTTTTTCCGAAGGGGAATGAGCACGAGTTTTTCGAGCTTGCGCAACAGCTCGGTTGGAAAGGCCTAGTCTGTGTGTATGCATCACGTGAAGAAGCTGCACGCATGCCGAAACCTCCACGAGGACTCGATGTGCGAACCGCAGTGCTCGCCGACCCACGCAAAGCATTCCAATTGCGCAAGCAGGGAATCCTCACATTTGTGCAGTGTTCAGACCAGGATCGTGCAGTGCTCGAGCGCGGTTCAGCAGATGTTCTTTTTGGTGCAGAATTCACGCAGCCAAAAGACTATGCCCACCAGCGCGGTTCAGGGCTCAATCATGTCCTCTGCGAGCTCGCATACAAGAACAGGGTCGCGATCGGATTCAGTTTCTCAAGCATCCTTGAGTCGTCAGGAAGCCAGCGCACTCAGTTGCTAGGCAGAATGATGCAGAACATCATGCTTTGCAGGAAATACCACGTAGGCATGGTCATCGGCAGCTTTGCGAATGATCCTTGGAAGATGCGTTCGTCCCATGACCTGCAGTCGTTCTTCGTCCTGCTGGGCATGCATCCTGCTGAGGCAAAGAAAGCGCTTTCAGGACTGTAAGCACGCTTCGACTTCTTCTGGTGTGCTTGCTTGGTTCATGCATGCATGTGTTGCTGCAATCTTTTCTGTTCCTGCAGCACACACTGTCGGATCAGCAAAATACGCTGTGTCGCGATTGATGACTGCACGGCAATCAGCTTCGTCATCTTCCTCGAGGGCAGCACAGGCTGCAGTGCCTCCTGCAAGTGCAGTACAGATTCCATCATCACCACACCCTGCAGCATTTCGGTCAATGATTGCTTTGCATGCTGCTTGATCTTCTTCGCGCTCGATGCTGCGGCATGTGTCTTTGCCAAGGGCTGCACGGCAGTACGCGCGCAAAATGGAATCTTGTGCAGGGCAAGCACTCTGATCGTTCTTTGTCAGTGCATTCATCAATTGGATGACTGCTGTTGCCTCTTCATTGCATCCTTGCAGTGTTTTTTGGGTAGAAAACGGTACAGGCGTTGGTGCGGGCAGGAGAACTTGTGCAGGTGGCTTGAACAACAGCCATGCTGCGATGCCAATACCGACAATCACAATCACACTAATGAGAATGGCCTCTTTGCGCATTTGTGAGCCGGTTGCAGTAAGATATTTAAACCTTTTTATAAACAGATCGTCTTATGGAACGAAAAAGAGGCGTGATTCTGGTATATTGCATACTCCTCGTTCTTCTTCCGCTGCAAGCCAGTGCTATTTGCTGGGAACCTGATGTGACTGAAGACAAGGAAGGCAGCATGGGCTGGATGTGCTATGACTGGAAGAAAGTATTCAAAGTGCCTGACGGCAAGCTTGCGCTTTTTGAAAGCGTTCAAGGCTGGAACTGGCATTCAGGCAGGCACAGTAAATGGACAGGACTGGGCATACGGCTTTTGAGAGATGGGAAAGTGATTGGTGAATCGGTTATCACAGCCAAGGTCAGGAATGCAGTTGTTTATTCAAATAAACTTTCGGGGATTGGTGATGAAATTCACGCCTGTAGTTTTGGAGATCTAGGAAAAGGCGAAATTGGCGCGTGGAAAGCGATTTATAATCCGAATGATCGACAAACGGGCGCTCAGTATGGTTCTAAACCGCTCTATTGTGCTTCAGATGGTACATGGACTGAGGACTTGGACAGTAAGGACAAGGAGTCCTGTGAGGCTGCTGGCTTCAAGTGGACTGGTTCGAAATGCTGCAGTGAGGCAGATGATCTCAATGAGTACTACAATGATCCTGCAAGTAATGCGATTGGCGCATGCTGGGACAAAGGCCATATTGCCACTGGTGAATTTTCTGTTCCTGATCGGGTGATCAGTTATCGTGGTAAATTCACCGGATGCCAGCTCGCTGATTCAACATTCTTGACGTTGAAAGATTCGCACACAAATGCGTTGCTTGTCGAGAACAGTGTGGCGCAGTGTGGTGCAGTGTTGAATAATGCGCGTGCAGGCGGCATGCCGCACGCTGTTTGTCGTGGCGGCAAGTGGGAATTCACTGAGGAATTGCTTGGCACGATGAACAAGTCAATTGCGTGGGTTGGCCTTGTTGATCCAACCAAGATTTCCATTACGGGTTGTTGCGCGTTTGATCAGTGCTGGAATGGTACGAGATGCCAGCCTGTAGGCGGATCCTACCGCATTGGTGATGCAGGATTCATGTGTAAACTCTGAATGATATTCATGAAGCGTAATGTGTGGGTCTGGGGAATTGCACTTGTATTGCTCGTTCCACTAGTCAGTGCACAGCTACCAACAGGCGCGTACTGGCAGCCAGCAGTGGTTGCGTATTCTTGGGATTTTTCCATGGGCAGCGTGTGCACTCAAGAAAGCCAGTGCTTGCTTCACGTGCAGGGCAATCCGCAGTATGATGGTGACATGCAAAGATGGTTTACTTCTCCTGATGCCAAGGAATGGCCAAAATGCCTCAATGACGGTCAGTCCATCCTGGATTATCGGTGCGAGAATGGCAATTGGTCAACGCGTACCAAGCATCTTGCTCTGCAGTTGCTGCAGTATGCAGAATCCAATGCACCGACTGACTTCACGTTGTTTTGTGATTCGTATGATCGTGTCTTGAACCAGTACCAGTATCTCGTGCAAAATGTGCTTGTTGAGGATTATTTGCGTGATTCCTGCAGCGTGTTCGGCAAGAAAGTGCCGTGCATCAACAATCTGTGTGTTCTCAAGACACCGTCCACTGTTGTCATTGGAACAACGCTCAACACGCCTGTTGATCACACGCAGTCCTTCCTGAAGGCGCTTGAAAAAAGAACTGATCTTTGTAATAGCGTGAGCTCCTCGGCCACCACGTTCATTTCGTGCGGCGAAAACGTGTGGTACAACCCTGTGTTACAGGCAGTCGTGTATCTTCCGCAGGGAAGCCTGAGTTCGCCAAGTACTGCTATCGCATCACGCATTGCAACACCATTCCAAAACATCGCATCCTATGTCGCGAGCGTCATTCACAATCCTGCGGTCGGAGCACGGAATTTTGTCTTTTACAACAAAACGCGATTATTCAATCACGTCTATGTTGCACAGCGTGACCAACGCAAGATCTTTGGTTTTCTCGAGCGTGATATCCGTTCTGAGCCTGATCCTGTGCCATTTGACTACATTGGTGTGCGGTACACGGACATCAGCCTTGGTCCTGATCCTTGTTTGACATACATCAAGTCGTATGATGATCGTGCATTTTGCGAATCACAAATCGGCACGGGATTCAATGTTGTTGCCCGACATCGCTGTCCGCAAACAGAACCTGATTGTCAAGGTGCAAGCCAGATTGTTCAAGTCTGGCCTGCGCTGACCGGAAAGCTGAGACCATGAAAATACTAAACAAGCAGGCACAACTCACGTTGATCATCATCACAGGCATTGTGTTTCTCATCTCGATAGGCATGGTCATCTGGATAGGCGGCACCACAGCTACGCGTCGGACTGCTCCTGAGGCAGAGCAGCAGCGCTTGCGTCAGGTTGCGGTGCAACCAGTAAAAGAGTACATCCAGTCCTGCCTGGACATTACCACGAGCACTGCGATTGAACTGCTGGGCAAGCAGGGCGGCGTGCTCTATCGCAGCCAAGGTGGGTTGACGCAGGACGTTCGTCCGGAAGAAGAAGGCTCGCGGTTTGTCAAGTTTGAAAACCTGAACGTGAGCTACGTGATTCTTGCCCCGTCAGGAACCGTTGGCCAATATTTCTCTGCAGTGCCAGAATACCCTTTCAAGACATTCCCGCACGTGTTCAAGAATGATGACGAGCGTGCAGGCGAGATCATCGCGACGCATTACACTGGTTACTTCGGCGTCACACAGCTTCCACCCTTGCTCAAGCCCGGAAAAGAATCCATTCAGGAACAACTTGAATCCTATATTAACGCGAACCTGCCACGCTGCACCACATGGGAAACATTCAAACCGCAAGGCCTTACCATTATCGCACAGAAGCCAAAGACTGCAGTGCTCATTGCTGAGAACATCACCCAGATTCAGACCGAGCAATATCTCACGGTCGTTGTCAACTGGACCGTGAACATCACTGACCAAACCACTGGCGGAACCACAATCCTTGATCAGTTCTCGATCGGATATCCAGTGCATCTTGCAAAGTTCTACTTATTCGTGCAGAGCATTGTGTATGGTGAAGTCAGCAATAGCTCGTTTGATCCGCGCAATCTTTCCACACAAGCAACACCTGTTGTCATCGTCAGGGATGTTTATGTGAATCCGAATGACAAGGGTCGTGATGACATCATCATGGTGCAGGATGCAGAGTCGTTCTTGCGTGGCAAGCCGATTGAGTTTAGATTGTTGCGCAAGAACCGTGCTCCTGCATTGGTGTGGATTAATTGGACTGATCTCGATCGCTACAAATTTGTTCCGACAGCCACGTGCAATCTTGATGCCGAGAATATTTTCCTTTCCGGTAAGGACTTGCTGATCAAGTGGGGCAAGCCTTCGGACTGGAAGGCAGTTCTGACTGCCGCTGATCCTGATGAAGACACAGTTGTGTTCACGACAAAGCCGCCTGCTCCTGCAAAAATCAAAGTGCCGAATGCAGGTGCTGACTTTTACCTGTATGTGTATGCTTCTGACGGCAGCATCAATGAGGATTCGCAAGTCTTGAAGCTTCACACGGATGATTGTCCCATTCCCTCATGAAAAAACTACTCGTGCTTGCACTCATTGTCCTCGCATTTGTACTTGGTGCTCTCTCGGTGAGCGCAACGCACCCTGGATGCTGTTGCAATCCGATCACATCAGAAGGTTTTCTCGTGGCAAGCCATGATGTCTGTGATCCTGCGTTCAATTTTACTGACAAGTTACCGAATACAACGCATCCGACGTGCAATGAGATTTGCAAGGCATTGCCGCCACCACCCATCATCATTATTCCTCCTGCAGACTGCAGCTCTCCTGCGTATAAACCTGCCCCGCTCATCTCATCAGTCAAGTCCGTGAAAGGCCAGAAACAGCTCATGCTGAACTTCCTTCTGCCGTGCCCGGCGTACTCGGTCAACATCTCGCGATGCACGGGTGATGACTGCACGACTTTTGCATTGATTGCGCAGCTTGCTCCCACAACCGTGTACACAGATGCTGATCCTGCCTTGCGCTGGAATACCATGTACACATACAAACTTGTCGCGAATTATTTGGCCTCAGGCGCTTCGCAGCCTGCCATTGCCAAGGGCAATCCCGGCGACATCGAGTGCTGGCAGCAAGGAACCTTGCAGTTTTGCATCTCACAATTCTATTACGAACTCTTTGAACAATACCTCAAGGCATACGGGTATAGTGGTGTTCCTGCATCGTCCTTCGCAAACGATTTTGATGCAGTAGTGAGCGCGACATTCAAAAGCAGGTTTGACAAGGCGTGGACGTGTGATGATCTCAATCGGTTGTACCAGAATCCTGCAACTGCCGTGAGTTGCGCGCAGGGTCAGTTTTGTGTGACTGATGAGAACGGCGCGCAATGCATAACCCCTGGGCCTTGTGGCACTGGTGGTCTTTTCGGGCTGTATCCCTCGATCGAAGCCTGCGAGGGCACGGCATTCCTCGAGAACAAGAAATATTGTTTCCTTGACCGCTCGCGAACATCGGTCGATAGTTGTTTTGCATGCCACTCGCGCATGGGTTGTGGTGATTATCGTTCGCGCGGCTCGTGTGTGCGCGATAATTGCAATGCAGGTGAGTGCGAATGGCGAGACGTGCTTCGTGACATCGGTATTGGCGTGTGCATTGACAAGCGTTTTAGTAACTGCCCGTGGTGTACGAAGAAAGCAACACCTGGTCTTGAGAACAAGGACGCGTACAATGAGGTCTTTGACCGCTGCACGCAACAAAAAGCCGACGCCCTCACCGTTGCCAATCACACATGCACGTTTGACAAGAACACACGGACTGCGAATCCGTGTGATGCGACAGCATGCATTGATTATTCAACCACTGCCTGCGCTTCTCCTCCTGCAGGCATCACGCTCAACCCGGATAATTCGATTGCAACGCCGAGCAGTGATGCCTGTAACATCCGTGCCTGTCAAGTGATGGGTGTGCTCGGTTGTATCAAGAACCGTGATGGAAATGTGCTCAATGACTGCCCAGCCACTGCTCCTGACCGTAGGGCGTGCGAGCTGGACTATTTCCCGCCTCTGACGGCTTTGGCTGCGAGCGGCAATGTCCAAGGCAGGATGGACTGGCTGGACATTAAGATGCTGGACAAGTTCAACGCCACACACACCGGCGCGTATATGCAGGGCAAAAGAGGATATTTCTTGCGCATCTGTGTCCCGAGTCCGGGCAATCAATGCACTGATCCTGCAACGTTTGCTGAAACCAACCTCTCACGCCTGAACTTCAATGATCTCAACCTTCAAGCAGGAAGAACAGTTGTGGCAAAGCTCAAGGTTGGCGAAAACACACTCCGCTATTACGCCATCGACAACCGGAGTAATCCTGAAATCATCAAGAACATGACGATTACTGCGTGTGACCGCTGCCAAGGTCCCAAGGTCTTGGAAATCACGGTCACGCCCGGCAGGTTCATTGATGGCAAATACTTCACAATCTCGAACTTGCCGGTCATCGCTGTCGCCTTTAACGAGCTCGCGACCATGACGTCTGCGGTGCTCGTAAGCGGTGCCACCGCGATTCCCTTGGCTGCAATGCCGGGCTCAGGTGCGAATTATGATTACACTTTCATTCCCTTAACGCCCTTGCCAGACGGCACGTACACGTTCACGTTCAATGCCAAAGATGAGAATGGTCTGCTTATGGACGCGCCGGGCAGCGTGCCGATTATTGTGGACACCACGCCGGGCAATGTCACCATCCTCCCGCCAGACGGGACAGTGCTGAACATCACTTCAGCAGATATCGCGTTCATTTTCACCGAGCCCTTGACGATCCTGAATGCTACTCTGGAAGAAGAGATCTGGGTGAGCAAGTACGCGACCAAGAAGAAGATCATTGATCTGGTGCCTTTGCTCACAACCACGGATAACATCGTGTACATCGCGAACGTGAGCGGTCTGAGCGGCGGCAAGAAGAACATCCGCGTGCATGCAGAAGATCTTGCGGGTAATCCTACGATCGGCAAGGCAAGCTTCTGGGTGAACATCGGATCGTTGCTGCTGCGTTTGCGCGAGCCGAGTTGGGGAGTAAGCGCGACATACTTGTTTGACATCATCGTTGATACGAGCAGGATTGCTGATTGCCGTTATATCTATGATACTCCTGCGCCTCCGCCTGCCACGACGTTTGATTTCATGCCGCGATTCACAAGGTCTTCAGGCGTGGTGCACGTCGTGGACGGATTTGACAAGATTAAGACCGGCGACCTGAGCGCGCACAAGCTGCACGTGTATTGCAAGATGGGTGAGAATCTGACCCAGACATCCTTTGATTTGCGCGTCGATCCCACGCCGCCAAGCATCAAATCCGCGTATGCCCAGCCTGCAGTGATCATTGAGCGTCGCATTCCAGGCATGGACATCTTTACGACCTCGCTCAAGGTGCAGACCGATGACGAGGGCTTCTGTGCGTACAGCACCGAGAACATGCCTTTTGTTCTCATGAACAATTACTTCCCCGGCTTTGATGAAATTCCCAAGCAATCGCATGATGCCGAGGTCAATGTCACGCAAGAAAACATCAGTTACACGTATTATGTTGCGTGCAAGAATACTGCTGAACGGCCTTCGGTCACGGTGCCGATCAACTTCCGCGTTGACCTGAGCGTCGGTTTTGCCGCAAGAAGCTTGACGCCGCCGTACGCAAACACGACCTCGTTCAGCCTGCGAGTGGAGACCAATAAGCGGGCATTCTGTTATATGGGCGAAGTTCCTGAGGCAGTCATTACGTGCATGGATGGCTGCGAGTATGGCTACGCGCACACGCATCCCATCACGGTCAACGCATCAGGCAAGTACACCTGGTTTGTGCGGTGCAGTACCGGTACAGGTGATGAGATTTCCAGTCTCATCATCCCGGTAACTGTGGATACGACGCCGCCGGTCATGTTGTACGTGAATGATAGTTCGAATCTTCCTGAAGAGCCGGAGTTTTCCTACTTCCTCGACCGGTTGCTTGTGAGTTTCCTCGGCTTGGATAATGAGACCTCGGTCAATGCGTACTATTACCGCATTTTGTCATTCTTTACGAATGCGACCGTGCAGAATTGGACTTTGAGCACGAACACGAATGGTACTGCGTTCTATATTGGCAATCTGAATCTCACTGATCGGAACAAGTATCGCTTTGAGGTCTATCCAGTGAACATCGTCGGCCTGAAGGGTGCGGGGATGATGAGCGATGGTGTTACGATCGACATCACTAAGAAGCCCGAGAACTGCCAGAATGATTTCAAGGATCCTGAAGAATCAGATATTGACTGCGGCGGTCAGTGTCCAGGCTGCTTTGATGGTGCGAAGTGCAATGCGAGCACTGATTGCCTCTCAGGCTTGTGCAAGAATGGCATCTGTGCAGTTTCTGGATGTGACGATAGCGTGAAGAACAATAACGAGACAGACATTGATTGTGGTGGCGGCCTGTGCCTGCCGTGCAGCGGCAACAAGACCTGCGTGCAGAACAGGGATTGCGTGACTGGCAGCTGTAATTTCGGCAGGTGCGGTGATGCTGATCCGTGTGCTGATAACGTGCTCACGGGCACTGAGACTGACGTGGATTGCGGCGGTTCGTGCGCGACCAAGTGCGGCGATGGCGAGAATTGTTTGCTGACGACTGATTGTGCTGAGGGATTGCGTTGCATTGAGAGCACATGCCGTTCTGAGCTTGACAGTGATAATGATGGCGTGCGTGATGATGTGGACAAGTGCCCGAACACGCCTGCAGATGAAGTCGCGGATGCCGAGGGCTGCTCGCAGTCGCAGAAATTCAGTTGTGGCGACGAAATCTCTGACGGGTGGCGGGTGCGCTATTTCGGCAGCGTGCTGTGTGACGGTGATGGCGCAGCAACGGCTGATCCGGACAAGGACGGCCTGACAAATGCCGAGGAATACCGTCACCGCACTGATCCGACGCAGCCAGACTCTGACTTTGATGGTTGGAATGACAAGATCGAGATTGAGAAGGGAACGAATCCGTTGGATCCTGCTTCGCATCCGCCGAGCAAGATCCGCATCCTGCTCTGGTTCCTGCTTATCCTGCTGATCCTTGCTGCGCTGGCAGTCGGCGGTTACATAGGCTATCAGTACTATCTTGAAAAGATGGCAGAGAAGGTGCCTCCTGCTCGTCCAGTTCCTGTTGCACCAAGGCCAGCCGTGCGTCGCATCAGGCCTTGGCCTGATATCATTGAGAAATTGCGCAAGATTGCGCGCAAAGAAGAGCCAGGAATCACGGATCGCGACTGGATCTCGCTCGAGGCGCTCGCAGGCAGGATCAAAAAGGAAAAAGTGCCTATTCGCGAGGATGTCTTTGACCGCCTCAAGGACTTGGTGAGCGGCAGGATTCCACGGCGCGAGGCATCCAAGGTGCTCGAGGCAATCCGAAAGGAGCCTGAGGCATTTGCGCTCTTGCGAAAAATCATGTTCGAGAAGCTCACGCCTGAAGAAAAACAATTCTTGCGCAAGCGCATCGCCATGCTCAAAGAAGGCAAGCTCACGCCGGCAGAGATCGAAGCGCTCTTGAACAAGCTCAGGATTACTGCAGCGTATTACCGCACGCATAAGGTTGAACTTGAGCGTGAGTTCGAGGCGTGGTTGAATGCAGGGAGGAAGAAGAAATGATGAAAATGAGCTCATTTTCAGCATCGTCGACAACCTCCTCAAAAAGTAGGACTGAAAGGAGGTTGTCGAGATGATGAAACGTGCACAAATGATTGGACAAGTGTTCATCTTCATTCTTGCAGGTCTGGTGTTCGTGCTTATCCTGAGTTATGGGTATCGCGCCATCACAAATTTCCTTGAACGTGGCGAGGAAGTCCAGCTCTTGGACTTCAGGAATGATCTTGAGTCCACGATCACGACGGTCAAGCGCGATTATGGGAGCGTGCAGCGCGTGACATTGCGCGTTCCTCCCAAGACTGAAGAAATCTGCTTTGTGAATATTGAACTGCGAGATCCTACGGTTCTGAAACAGGAGTATCCATTATTGCACAGCGCATGGATGACCGGCAGCGAGAACATCTTTCTCATTCCGCGCCAACCAACATCAATTTTGATTCCTGATATCCTTGCGGACGAACCGGGTTTTGTGTGCATTCCTGCGGTGAATGGCAAGATTATCATGCGGGTGGAAGGCACAGGCAATAAGGCAAAGATCAGTGCCTGGCCGACGGGGTAGTGCATGAGCAAGCGCGCGATTGAATTGCAGTTCCACTGGATTTTTATCTTGATTGCAGGCGCGGTCATCCTGGCGTTCTTTTTCAGCGTGGTGCAGAAGCAGCGCGCGCTGAGTGAGGAAAAGCTTTCCATCACTCTTGCTGGTCAGATGGATGCCATTTTTACTGGTGCGATCGAGAGCAAGGGCACGACGCAATCGCTCGTAACGCCCAAGCCTGGCATCGCATTCTCATGCAGCAAGGTATGCGAATGCAATTATCACATCGGAAGAAAGGCAACAGAATTCCGGGATAAACTGCTCTTTGCTCCTGCGATGATTAAGGATCAGGATGCGATCGCATGGGCAATAGAATGGAAGCTGCCCTTCCGCATTGCGAATTTCCTCTTACTAACCAATCCCACGATCAAGTATTATATTGTATATGAGCGTGGTGACCAGTTGTCAGAGCAATTGTATCGTCGTGTCAATATTGCTCTTCCCAAAGAGCTCAATCAAGTGGCGATCGGTTCTCTTCGTGATATCACCCGATTGACGCCGCAAGGCGATGCGCAGACGCGTTTGGTCTTTCTCGGCACGCAAGAACCTGACCTGCGCAGTCTGAACCTTGATTTTGCACGCGAGGACGTTTCTGGCGTTTGGATCAATGCTGATGCAATAACAGCAGTGTTTTACGAGAAGACTGATCCTGATGAGCTTGAGTTCAGTGAGTATCCGTCAGTGCTTGCAGGCGATACGACCGTGTATGGCGCGATTTTTGCTGCGGATCATCAAATGTACGAGTGCGTGATGAAGCGTGCCTTTGAGAAGCTTGGCGTTATCGCGCAGGTGCAGGCAAAGCGCGCGCAGGAATTGAAAAACACGGTATCTGCCGCGCGTCCAGAATGCGCCTATGTCCTGCAAGACTTGCAAACAGTTGCGCAAAAGGCAGAGCAGGTTGCAGGCGCGCAGGCCTTGCGTGATGCAGAAGCCGCCATATCGGTTATCCGTGGTGCACAGTCCGCGCTCCAATTGCAGAATACCAATCTGATCAAGCAGAGTTGTCCGGAGTTGTACTAATGAAACACGGCCAAATCAAGATGTTCGAGACCATTGGCGTGCTTGTGGTATTTTTCTTTCTGCTCGTTGGCGGCACGACGTTCTATTTCAAGATTCAGGAGTCTGCAATGCAGAAAGAACTTGTCAGGCAGGCTCAGCTCAGGAGTTTGCAGGCAGCGCAGCGCGCCATGTTCTTGCCTGAGCTTGATTGCAGTTTTGTGAGCATCCAGCGCGAGAACTGTTTTGACCGATTGAAGCTGAAGGCATTTGGATCGGTGAGCCAGAGTCCGAAGACTGCGCAATCCTATTTCGGCCAGTTTGGTTTTGCAACCGTGATTGTGCGCGAGGCATACCCGTCAACGGATTTCATAGTCACAATCTATACAAGCATTCCTGACGAATACGGCAAGGTGTTGTTGACGCAGACGCCGGTGTTGTTGTATGATCCGGTAACTAAGGATTTTGGTTTTGGCGTGATGGAGGTCACGACCTATGCGGAATAAGCGTAGCCAGATGGAGATCATGGGTTTGGCAATCATCATCATCCTGATTTCACTCGGTTTGTTGTTTGCCGTGCAGTGGATGCTCAAGGCTCCACCAACAAAACCAGTCCAGCGGGCAAAAGAGTCGGTGCTTGCCGCGAACTTCCTCAATACCATGCTGGGCACGACCACCGATTGCAATAAGCGCACCATCCGTGAGCTTTTGCAGGACTGTGCGCTCACTGGTGGCGTCACGAAGTGTGACGGCCAAACCTCGTGTACGTATGTGCGCAGCATCATTCAGAAGCTTTTTGATGAAACGTTCAAGAAATGGAACATGCCGTATCATATCGCAATGACCGGTGCAACGCCCATCGAACAATTGGACTTCGGAACCAAACCCTGCCCGGGCGAGCGCGAACAAAAAACCCATCCCTTGCCCGTCAGACCCGGCTTTGAGATCACGATCACGCTCGAGATCTGCCGGTGAGCAGTTTTAAAAGCAATGCAGGCATTGTCTTTCTATGGGGTTGAGGGAGAGTGTCAAGCACGTTGCGCAATCGCTTATTCTGGGAGGTTCTCTTGCATATATGGGTTGGTTGGGTTTTGGAAAAGTCGAAAACGACCGCCCACAGAAAGTCCAAAAAGCAAATGAAGTCATTGCGCACCATCCTGAACTCGAGCTGATGCTGACCGACACCTCGCCAAGCGGCAAGCGTCTTGCATTTCTGGGCCGCGAACGGGCGAAAAACACGCCCTATGATACCTTTGTCTATCACGTTGATCGCCAGACATTGGAAAATATTACACAAAGCCCACTAAATGAGGGATATTCGCGTTGGATTGATGAGGACACGCTTCAGTTCAAATACCTCGATTCTCAGCACCCTGACGCATCGTGGGAATACGCGTGGAAAAATATTCGTACCGGCTCCTCAGGATCGGTTCCTTCCACAACATTTCTTGCCCGGCTTCGGCTTGCATCCATTCTGGGAATCCCCCTCCTAACGCTTTTTGGTATCGCATTTATGATGAGGAAAAGACAACAATCGCTTCCCAGCGTGCTGGGCGAAAATCTGAATATGACCGCAGGCGCCGCATGCGTTTCTTCGGCAGTCACGCTCGGGGTGTTTGATAATCTCCTGCGCTTTTATCAGCCTGATATGGCGTTTGAATACAGGCCATCCTATCTCGCCACTGCTACGGGGGTTGGGTTGTATTATGCACTTGCTACGAGCTCGCTCGCGAACGTCAAGCCTCCACGGATACGGAATTTTGTTAACAAAGTGAAATGCTATTTTCAAGTCTCATTTGGCTCCTACAAGACGAAGATGCGTGCGATCAACCAATTGAAACAAATCGTGACCAAGCCAGGAATATGGGATACCACGCATGCAGAAATCGCATTTAGATATGAAAAGCCTGAAGAAGGGTTTCTTGCGCTCAAGCGTGGGCTCGCATCAATTACTGACGAAGTAACAGCATTGGAATATAACCTGCCGTTTCTCCGTCCAACGCTCAAACTCACCACTGCCCTGCGACGTAAGAACAAGGCAACGCAACTGTCAAAATCCTTACACATGCTTATCGACCTAAACTTTAATGCGGTGTTGAACGAGATAAGCGAATTCGTAGCTGAACAGCCAGGCCCTGACCGCGAAGCTGCACGGGCGCTCTTCGTGCAATCCATTGCAGATGCATGGCCGGAATTCAAGCGTATTGCGCCAACGAAGATTGCAAAATTCGAACAGCAGCTCGAAGAGCAACATTTCTCGCTTGACCAGCTCGCACAGGACTACTGGAAAAGTGCCATCGGGAGCATCCTTGAAGAGCCTGAGCATGAGAAACGGTTCAAGCGCATGGGTGAATCACGGAATGAAGTTCTCGAGTATGCTGCGAATGAATTCCTCAAGGGCTTGCTCGTGTTCAAGCGTTGTGATCAGGCAGAAGGAAAACGATTACTGTACGAGCGGGAGAATATCCTCGCTCTTCGAGAGCGTTTTGGCGATGAAATTGTGCAATCGCTCGCCTTTCTCGAGCACGAGGGCAAGACATACCATGTCCTCCGTCACGGCACCTCACGCACACTGGAGGATGTCCTCAGGAGTGCTCCTCCTGAAGAGCAGTTGTCTCGACTGACTGCAGCTGCTGATCTGCTCGGACGCATTCATCGTGTTCCACCACCCGTGCCTTCTGCGTACATGGCTGACGACTACTACTCCTCACGGCTTGTAAAAGTATTCTACGACCAACTGCAGCATACAGGCGCCAGTCTTCCTGACGGACTTCACGATGAACTGGTCAAGGTCGGTGGACGCATCGCCTCTGCGCTTCAAGATGCGCCCATTGGGTGGTATAAGGATGCGAACCCGCGCAATTGGCTTGTCGAAGACAAGAACATCGTTGCGATTGACTTTGAGCATCGCACGCTTGCGCCAGTGCAGCTTGATCTTGTGAGTCTGCTGGAGTTCGGCTCAGCACCCGCATTGCCCGAACTCAGGCAGGCAGGAATGGAACGTTATTTCTCGATGTATTGCCAAGGCCGTGCCTCTGATCACGACCGCTTCATGCACGAGTATCGCTTTGCCGCGCTCCAGCGTCATCTCGAACTGATTGGGTATCGGGTGCGCGACAAGGAATACCAAGCCGCAACATTTCATCTTCGTCAGGCACAGGCAGCAGCGCTCGAATTGGGCGAGGAGCGACTTGCAGAATTCTTAACAGGGGTTACAATCGCAGGGCCATCAGCGGACCATTGAGGTCAAAGAGTTTCTCAGTGATGTCTTCGAGCCAGAAGAGGATGCGGTGTTCATCAGGTGATGCGCGTTGGTGGAGGGTGTCGAGCGCCGCGAGCAGCGCTTTTCGTCGGGTGACGAAGGTGTTCATGGCAGGCAGGCTGAATTGGTAAAAACAGCTGGTGAAGTGGTCGAAGTAGGCAGTGACTTCGTTCAGCATGCTGAGCAGGGTTTTCGTAGGAGCGAGATGATGGTGCGCGGCATAGCCGCTCATGTCGCGGTAGCGGTCGCTGATCTTCTCAAGCTGTTCAACAATGAAGTAGAGTGCAGTCGCGGTTTGAGTGGTTTGATGCTTGTTAATCAGTCGCCTGCAGAAGTCCGCGAGCTTGTTCACATCCTTGTCGCGGAGCACGAGGCGTTTGAGCCAGTCGCGGTCCTTGTTCGTGAGCGCGCTCGTGACATCATTTGCATAATCCTTGATGACAAAGAACATCCTGCGGAGCACGGCATCAAATTGGTCTGCATGCGGCTGGGAGATTTCCCGAGCCACAAGGTGATTTTTACCGTGGTGCACGACCTCGAAGCCGGTGAATTCCTCGCGGATGACTTCGTGCGCGAGCTCGAGCTCATCCTGATCGGCAAAGTGGACGGTGAATTCGTCGTAACCTTTCTTGTAGAGTGCTCCGAGCGCGCGCTTCACTAGCGGTGGAAGATTTGTGACATCGATGGACGCAGCATTTCCTGAGGGCGCATGCGTGGTGTTCAGGACGAGTTTGCCATCCTTTTCCTCGAGAACGAGCTCATCACCTTTCGTGATGCCGTGCTGCTTGACCCACGCGCTCGGCAGGCTGACGAGCAAAGAATTGTTGCCGAGCTTGATCACCTTGCGGCGCATAGAGTGAAAGAAGCGTTTTCTCTATTTAAGCTTTACTTCGTATATACATATAAGATAGTATATATGGTATATGGGAAAAGTATATACCACTTGCAGGCATTGTTCTTCGTGAGGTGATTTCCATGATTCAGAAAGATGATTTGGTGATTGTCGCGCACTTACGTCAGAACGCCCGCATCTCCTTGACCAAGCTAGCGCACAAGACAGGCATGCCGGTGAGTACGCTCTATGATCGCGTGCATGCGCTGGACAGGCTGGGCGTGACACGATTGTGTGCCCTTCTGGATTTCGGTACGCTGGGCTTCAGAACGCAGGCAATGTTGTTGCTCAAGACGACCAAGCGCGACGAACTTCAGGAATATCTCCGAACTGCGTGGCCCGTGAATACGCTCGTGCGGATCAATAATGGCTATGATTTCCTCGCGGAGTGCATCTTCAAGGATTTACGTGAGCTTGAGGAATTCTGCGAGAAGCTTCAAAAGAACTACGGCGTTCGGAATATCGAAACCCATCTTTTGGTCGAGGAGCTTGCGCGCGAGAACTTCCTGGCTGATCCCAAGGAGGTGCCTCATGAGTGATTCGCTCGAAGACAGAATGGCCAAGCAGTTCATGCACTTGGTTGCAGGTGTCGCAGCTCTGATCGGTTTCGGAGCCATGGGCCATGACGCTGTGGTTGAGCATATCGTCTCAACGACAGGTGATTATTCCTACCGCAAGAATGCCTTCGGGTTCTTCTACAATCCCACGAATCCTGCCATCCTCCGCGGCATGAATCCGCTCACGCTTTCGCAGGAAGAACTCGATCAGTTGAAACGCCAACCGTTGCCAAAACCTTCAGAATACTCGTGCTCGCACTGCAAGGAGTAAACTTTATATACCCGTCTATTACTCGGAACAGTCATGCACAGAGGTGTTCGCATGGACAAGCACGCTCAAGGGCTTCCGATCACAACAATCATCATTGCAATTCTTGGACTGGTCGTCCTAGTCATCCTGTTCGCCATCACGACCGGCAGGCTCGCGGTTTTCGGTCGTGCCACGGCAGAGTGTCCAGGTGTCTGTATCGGCGAGTACGCCGGCGCCACACCTGACTCGAAAGCGCGCCCATGTGATCCTGGGTTCGAGAAGGAAGTGGGCGGTAATTACGTCAAGTCCGGCCAGCAGCAGAACCTGCCGCCTGAGAAGATCATGAAGTGCACGCGGTGCTGCATCCCCTTGGCCTAGATGCCGCTCATCACTGAGGCGACTCCTGCAAAGATCGTGACGGTTGTTTTTCTGATTATTCTGTTGATTTTCTTGATTGCAAAGCTCTACATCTTCAGCGAATACACCGTCGTCCAGCTTCCGCTTGGATAGAAAACCTTATATAACAACTTTCTTCAGGTTTGTGCATGGATAAGAGAGGTGTTGAAGAGGCTGGCCCTGCCTTCAAGATTGAGACGATTATCATGGCTCTCTTGAGCATTGCCGTGCTCATTTTCCTCATCCTTATCTTCAGGCAATTGTTTGCATGAAAAAAGCAATCGCGGTTACTGAGTTGGTCATTATTCTTCTTGTAGCAGGCGCTGGTATCGCGCTGTTGTTGTACGCCGGCGAGCTAAAAGAGAAACTAGGGTGTAAGCAGGATATCGAACTGTGCCGGCAGAGTTTCCAGATGTTCAAGAGGATCAAGGAAAAGCTGCCGGTCGCACCACGCATCGATTGCGTTGCCACATCACCGCCGAACTGCGAAAAGACACGTTTCGAGACCACGGACAAGCGCCAGACCATGCACACCATTGCCGAAAACCTGCGGTGGTGTTGGGATAAGACACTGGGTGCAACGAACACGATGGGTGAGGACTTTGCAGCCGGTTTTCTTGGGCGCGTTGCTGGACAGCCTGATCGCGACTTTTGTTTGGTTTGTTCCTACTTCACGCCACAAATTGAGATCTCAGCCAAGGAATGGAATGACTATTTAGACACGCAGAACGTGCCAGGGAGAGGGCAGACGTATGAGGAATTCCTGAATCCAATCGATCCTGTCATCTGGGAACAGAGCTATAGAGACATCGCATTTACTCCTGGACAGACCAATAATGTTGTCTCAGTGAGTGCTGAGGGAACGAAAGGTGACAATCAAGTCTTCATCTATATCAGCACTGATATCACGTGCGGTCCAAGCAAAGAAGCACAAATCCACTACCAGCTCGCACACCGCTCCACATGAACACCAAAGCCTTCCAAGTCTCGATAACTTTTGTCGTGGTCACAATCATTTTGCTCCTCATCTTCTTCGTACTGGCACTTTTCCTCAAGACCACGTTTGAAAAGGTGAAAGAAACCGGGCTCGAGAGCAAGTGTCAACTGAGCGTGCAGCGCGAAGTAAAGATCAATCTCGCTACTGCGCAGACTGGTGCAGGGCATACGTCGCGCAACTTCGCAACGAATGTGGAATGTGAAACCATTCCCCTTGCCATCAGCGAGCGCGATACCTCACGTGCTGCGCGCATCACGCTGTCTTCTCTCGAGAAGTGTTGGGACGCATTTGGGAAGGGCGCGCTCACGTTATTCTCAAGCGCAAGGACTGGCAGTGAGTTCTGCCACATCTGCTACCTGATGACGTACGAATCAGGAGTGCGGATAAGCCTGACCGATGTACTCATGCGCTCAAAGCTGCGCGATAAAGCAGACGTGCCGCAAGCAATGGACAGGACACAAGCGGTCATCTTCTATTACAAGCTCAACGAAGACGGTACCACTGAGCAAAAAATTGCAGTGCGTCCGGTAGATCCTGCGCAACCGCAAGCTTTTGACTTGTGTGCCAATGCAGAATTCCCGCGCAAGCGCTTGGCATAAAGAATATAAACCAAGGAGTCCCTGCATCATGCTGATGAAAAAAAGAGGAAGCGTTTGGCAAGAGTTTCCTATTGTAACTATCCTTCTTCTGATCGCTGCATTAATTATTCTCTGGGGCGTCATACGCATGATCACGCTTGCGCGCGAGCGCGGACTGCCTGGAATCTTTGGTGGCTGAAATGAAGAAGGGCTTGACCACAATGGAAGTCGTAGTGGTGACCACGCTTCTCCTGTTATTTATGGGTGTAGTGCTCTTTGCAATAACGCCCAAGCTCCAAAAGGGTCAGACATGGGCTGAACGCTTCCTACCGGAGAAGTGCGCAGAGACCGGCAAGACGCGCGAAGACTACAAGATTGCCATCGAAAACGTGCTGGTCACACGCACCCCGAATGTGATAAAGGCTCTTGAAGCCACCACAGAAATGCTGCGGTGCTTCCCTGATACAGAAGTACCCAAGGATTTGCGCGAGCATGCCTTGCAACTCGCGCATGCAGAGCTTGCCAAGCCTGCATTTACAACATCAACGCGTACAACGCTAAGTCAAGCGCTGAAGTTGTACACAGACGGTAAGGCAGTTGTTCCTCTCAGTTCCTACACCACTCCGGAACTGCTCCTGTTCAATCGAGCCTTGTATCATCTTGCCAAAGATCGTTCTGAGGAAGCATTAAGGATTCTCGAAGTTGTGCGAGCGCGTGAATCAAAGAAGAAAGGTGTTGAGTTTGCCGAGGCGCTTGCAATGACTGGCCTCTGGCTCACGCGCGATCCTGCAAAGAAAGAAGACGCGCACGAGTACTTCCAGGATGTTATCAAGCATTTCAGCGACGCGACTGATCCCACCACGAGATTCTATGTTCTTCAAGCATGGGGTGCCGGCTATTTACCAGTGACCGAGCCTTTGTTTGAGGAGCGTATCACGCAGATGACTATGGTTGCGAATGCCGCGGGCGTCTCGCAGTATATGCGTGAAGGTGCGACCTTCTTGCTCGGTACGTACTACCTTCAGAAGAAGGATTATGTCCGGGCTGCCCAAGACCTACGCAAAATCGTTGATGCTCATGATTCTCCGTTCTTCTCAGACGCAATCGCATCCTATGCCAAGATTCCTGAAAGCGACCGTGTGATTAAGGACTGTGCCCCTCTCGCGCCATATGCAGGGCCATGCATTTGCCAAGCGGGCATCGAGACATATTATTTCCCGCAAAAGGTCTGTGAGTACTACCAGACCCAGCAGTATTGCACTGCTGATTCGTGCAAGGTCAAGGGAGTGGCACCAACAGGTGTTGGATCAGTAGAGTGCAAATGGTCAGAGCAGAAATGCGTCACGGTTCGTTTTGGATTACTCTGACAGGGCAGTAATGTTTATATACGCAATAATTCCCAGCCCGCTCTATGCAGAAACGAGGTGCTGAGCTCGCGTTAAATATGATTATCATCGCTGCTCTTTCACTTGTGGTGCTTTTTTTTGGCATGACATACCTGATCCGCTCAGGCATGGTTTTCGGCAAGACGTACAACGAGATCGCATTGAAGGCTGACGCGCGTTCTTGTCAGGCGCAGGGCGCATTGGCAGAGGTCATGTTTGACCGCGATTTCGGCGCCATCGGTGACAAGTTCCCGGACAACTGTGATTTCTGTCTTGGTGGCGATGACGGCCAAGACCAAGATGATGATGGCATTCCTGATGCGTGCGACAAGGAGCCATGCCAAGCGTCCGAACGAGGTAAGAAGATGTCTGAGTTGTGCAAGGGATTTGATCCTGCAAAGAATCAGTGCAGGCTTGACTGCTATCGGAAGCCGGATATGCCGTGCACGCCGCAACGCATTGAGTGCACATGAACACGCGCGCAATCACTGAGCAGGGCATGTGGACGATTATTTTCGGTATCATTGTCGCTCTGGTGATTATTCCTGTGATGATGCTTTTCGGTCGCGTGTTCGGTCCGGGTGGCGAAGCTGGAACTGCAACCGCAGGGCTGGATTCGTTGCACGTGCGCATCCTTGAAGTATACAGCGATAGGATGCCATTTGCCGTTGCGCGGAACCACCCGCTCTTTCTTCAAGCTGGAGAATTTGCCATGGTCGCATTCAACGCAGATGACGACAGCGTACAGAGCGGATGTGAAGATGAAACCGCTCGACGTCCTGCCTTGTGTTTGAAGGACAGAGCATGCCTGTGCTTATACGAAGATGGTGGAGGCGATGATTTTGATGATGATATTATCGGTCCTGAGGATCCTATCGAGTGCAGAATGCTGCCTCCTGACATTGTCTTTGTCGGTGCTGGCGATAGGCTTGAGGAAGGTGGCGATTCGGCAAAGAAGTGGAATATGGGAGTCTCGATTGGAGCGCCGAGCGTGAAAACGTTGGGTATCAAGGAGCACGAGAACTTGCTTTTGTATGGTGAGTGCGGCGATATGGTTTGGAACAAGCAGAATGTATACATTGAGAAGTATCCGCGCGAAGGCTTTTCCCAGTTCTTCGTCGCCCGAGAATCAAGTCACACGCAGCAGCGATTTGAAACGTTCTCCAAACAGTTTCCCGTGCCAGAGTCTATGAAGTGAACCATGAAACGTGCAAGTGTTGCGGTTCCGGTGTACTTCCGGATTTTTGAGATCATCCTGCTCGTGATGGTTGCAGGCATCATCGCAACCGAAGTCAAGAATGTTCAGGACAGCGGGATTTATCAAAAGAAGTTTCTCTCACGAGACTTTGCGCTCGTGCTTGATGCACTGACGAATGCGAGGGGGAATGTGTGGTATCTCTATGCTCCCTCTTTGACCGAACCGTCACGGTTTGCATTCAGCTTTCTGAATGGCAAGGTCACGGTCGATGATGAGTCTTGGCTTTTTGCGCAGAATACGAAAAGTACATACTTCTTCCCACCAAATTCGTTCAAACCCAGTCCAGATGGGCTTCTTGTGACCAAGCTGGACAATGAAGTAGTGGTACAAGACTATCAGCGCAAACCATTCCCAGGCCTGCTGCTCGATTGTCCTGGAGCACAAATCAAAATCACCAAGGTTATTCTTGATCCAATTCCAGAATCAGAAGTGACGCTCAAGACTGCAGTCGCGCTCCAGTCCTACCTGAACCTCAAAGGTGTCCAAAGTATTGGCACGCGCGTGCTGAAAGTTGAGCAAGTGGGCGTTGCTGAGGAAGCAAAGACTGTTGCAGAGCGCATCGCACTTATTGATCAGCACAAGGATGCGGTTATCGTCTCGTTACACGCAGGCAAAGCAGACAAGAGCCAGAACATCATCAAGGCGTACGTAAATGCGAACGCTCCTGCTGCAAGCCAGCAGGTAGCGTGCACAGTGTTGAATGCGCTCGTTCTAAAGTATCCTGACAGCATCACCGGTACTGCGATCATACCGGTGAATCCCAGTCAGCTGAGTCCTGCGGATCAGCGCAAAATTTTGCTCGAGAACCGTATTGCAGTACAATTCGAACTTGGCAATCTGAACTTGCCTGAGAACCCATTGCTCACAGATCCAAGCAGTTTGGCAGAAGTCATCGCGCAGGGGATGATTTCATGAACACGCGCGGGGTCTTGATATTCGAAGTTGGCATCTGGATTGTACGCATCGTGATGGTTATGATTATTCTGATGGGCATCGCGCTCCTGATCAGGACATACGTGAATGCCAAGGTCAACATGGATCTTGCTGAGCCTGCTTTATTCATGCAGATCTTGAGCACGTCGCCAGAATTTCTCGTGCAGGACGCATTGAGCGGTTCTGTGCGTGCGATTGACGTTGACCGCTTCAAAACCGCGAATCTTGATAGCAGACTGGCATTTCGTCAGCGCCATGCTGCGTCAAAGCTCATACTGCTCGAGCAGGACAAGAAACCTATTGTAACGATTTACTTGAACAAGCCCTATTATGATGAGCTCGCATCCCAAGTTCCGCGGCTGCTCGGCAAGACTGTAATCATGCAAGCGCGTGATTTCCCAGTCACACTCGTTGAACAAGGCAAATCCAGAAAGGGTGTGCTCCACGTGGAGGTGCTTCAACCACGATGAAGAAGGCAATCGTTCCGCTCGGTATCAGCTTGTTCTTCTCTGCCTTAGCTATTGTCCTGCTCATCGTCTTTTTCTTCCTCTTCCTTCGCGGCGACCGTGCTCCGAATGAGGTCGTCATCGAGGAATCATTCACTGCCGCCGCACACGGAATCGCAGTACAATATCTTGCTGTTCCGGTAATCGTGGACAATGAGGCAATCACTGTTGCAGACCTCATCAGGCTCTGGTATCATGACCGCGCACGGTATCAAAAGACACTGGAACGTGTTTCCCTTGAGTTTCTTCAGGCAAGCACGATGAACTATCGTGATCAAGACGGTGAGGAACAGGTGCGAGTATTTTGGATAAACATCTATGAAAAGCTCCGGGAGCCGTACGTCGGACTGCAAAGTCTGATCAAGTTCAACCAGCCGAAACCCACGTTCGTGTCTGAACAGCGCGGTCGTGCAGTCGGCGTTGTTCCAGTAAGTGAATCGCATGCAGTCATGGTTGAGTTGTGGAGTGATGCTGCATGAGTAAGAAGGCACAGATCTTTGATGTGACGCTGGTGTTCATCACATTAGGTGCCATGATTGCGGTCTTGTTTGTCGTCAACACCATCGCTTCTGAGACTTCCCAATGGAAAACAATCGGTCATCGGGCATTTGACCTCCAGAATACGTATGCGCAGGGCGACTTGTTTGTAGGCTTTATGGCGACTGCTGCACGCTGGGCTGCTGCAGAGACAGTGCGCGAACTGGGCGAGCGCGGCGGATTCCTTGCAATCCCATCGTGTGGGTCGATCAAGGGCTTTGCGTACTGGAATACTCCTGATGGAAAAACAACCTGCACTCCGCTTGTCTATGAGAACTTCTACAACCTCCTTAGCCAGAAACTGGAACACTATGCTACGCAGTATCCCCAAGTCCAGAAGATTCCTTATGAATTCCTTGTCACAGGAGATCGTTTGCTTGGTATTCCAACGATACCTGTTCGACTGAATATTTTTGGACCTAAGGAAAAAGTTGTGCGCTACAATCCTTTTGATATCACCGCACTCTTCAGTCCAGGGCTGTACACAGAGCGATATCCGGTCGTGCAGGGTCTGACAGGCTTTTACGTTTTCCGACCGAACTTCGAAATCCCATTCACCTACAACCTGGACATCTACAAAGCTCTTATCGATGCTGCCGAGGAAATGCGCAGGATCTGCGCGCCGAACGACATTATTGAGGAGAAGACTGCGTGTGTGCAGAAAAAGCTCACTGCTGCGCTTGCCCAGGCCAACGAGCAGGCTACAGTCACTGTCGAAGTCGAGGATAACGTGTATTATATAACAATCACGCAACAACCTCGAAAGAGCATTTATCTTGGTAACGAAGCACCGGTCATCAGGTTTGCATTGCCCTTGCCGCAGGGCTAATCCAAAACTATTTATACCAATTCTTGTTCCTTAGGATTTCATTGAATGGGTGGTTGCACTGATACGTATTCCGTATGAGGATATGCTCGCGAAGATTGAGCAGAAGGCAGGTCTTTCTCGTGTGCAGATTGAGGAAAAGGTTGCTGCCAAGCTCACGCAGCTCTCTGGCCTGATTAGCAAGGAGGGTGCTGCGCACATCATTGCGAACGAGCTCGGAATCAAGCTGCTGGAGAACTCAGGCAAGATCAAGGACATCTATGCAGGTATGCGCTCGATCGAATTCATAGGCAAGGTACAGTCCGTCTATCCATTGAACACTTTTGCACGCCAAAACGGCACAGAAGGCAAGGTCGCGAGCTGCATGGTCGCAGACGAGACTGGCATCATGCGTGTCGTGGGCTGGGGAGAGCAGGCGGAACACATCAGCAAACTCGAGTCCAATGCGATTGTCAAGATTACAGGCGGCTTTGCTAAAGAGAGCAATCGTGGCTATCCTGAAGTGCACGTGAATGAGCGTGCCCAGCTCGTCATCAATCCTATCGGCGTCACGCTTGGTGACGTGCGGCAATTCCAGCCGCGGCAAGCCGCAGTCAGGAAGGAAATCAAGGCATTGCAGGACAATGACGAGAACGTAGAAATCCTGGGCACGATTGTGCAGGTGTTTGATCCGCGGTTCTTCGAGATTTGTCCGACGTGCAATGGGCGTGCGCGAGAGCAAGAGCAGGGCTCAGGTCAGTTTGTGTGCGAAAAGCACGGCGCGGTCAAGCAGGAATATGCCTTTGTGATGAATGTCTTCCTTGATGACGGAACTGAGAACATCCGTTGCGTACTCTTCCGCCAACAAGCAGAGCGTTTGCTCGGCAAGACCATCGCGGACTTGTTGCCGTTGCGTCAGAGTCCTGAGCAGTTCGAGCCCATCAAGAACGAACTCTTGGGCCAGATCGTGAAGTTCGCCGGAAGGGCAAAGAAGAACACGTTTTTTGACCGTCTGGAATTCAATGTCCAGCTGGTCTTCCCGAATCCTGACCCGAAGGAAGAGCTTGCACGATTACAGGCAACGACTCCGCCCCCTTCTCCATAAGCGTTATATAGTATAGTATGCTAAGGCAAGGTATGCTTGCGAAGACGCACATCGCGTTTGGCGTGCTTGCCGGACTCGTGACGCTCAAGTTCGCAGACATTTCCAACCCGCTCTTGTTCATTGTCCTTGTGGTCCTCGGCGTCTTCTTGCCGGACATTGATCATGCCAAGAGCAAGATCAACAACACGCTCAAAATCACCAAGATTATTCCGCTGTTCTTTTCGCATCGCGGATTCTTCCACAGCATTTTCGCTGCAGGACTAGTTTTTGTCCTGCTCAGCTGGTGGCTCGGCTTCATCTATGGCTTTGGCCTGTTCGTGGGTTATGTCTCGCATTTGCTGAGCGATGCCTTGACCGTGCAGGGAGTGAATTTCTTGCATCCGGTAGCACAATTCAGAATTCGAGGTCCGGTCAAGACCGGCACATTGTCGGAAATAATTATTTTCTTTGCCGTGCTCGGCGTGGATGCATGGCTTCTCGTGCACTGAACAGCCAGACAAGCAGCTTGTTCGTTACGAAGAAGATGGTGACCGCAATGATTGGCCACCAGAGAACATAATTCGGAATGGCCAGCACACGTGCACAAGTCTCGTAGACGCAATTAATATTGTAGTCAGGTGAGATGAGGAAATACGAAATCACCCAGAGTACTGCGCCATGGATTGCCGTGCCGAGCCACGCCCGAGCATGCGGTCTTCCCAACAAGTACATTGCCCAGAGCATGAGAGGCACAGTAACGAGATGCTGCAAGCTGAGAAGGTCCTGCCACCACGGTCGTTGGAACATGTATTCAGTGATGCGGAAGAGATGAACGCCAAAGAGGAGCCGCACGAGAAAATCAATGATCCATAATCCCACTGGAATGAGGGCCCAGTTCAGCATCGCAGTGAGCCAGAAGCGGTTTCTCTTGAGAATGGCAAGTCCGACAATAATCATGGCGTGATTGCAAAACCACACTGCATACCGCCAGTCCCTGATCAAGGCATACCAGAAGAAGGTGATGAGTCCCAAGGCAAGGAAAAACCATCCAAGAACATCCAAAATCTTCTCTTTCTTGCTTTTTGCCATAACCACTGGACACTGGACAGGGCGAGATAGCGTATATAAATGAATCGGTCATTGAGATAGATGTTGCGACGAGCAACACCCCCGACACGCCTTCAGTCGGGGGACATCCTCTCCATTCCAAGGGAGAACTGAAAAGAAGAGCACAAGAGGTGCTGTATGCAAACCATGCCCATTGGCCAACAACTTGGCCACAATCAAATCGGACTGCCACACGTGTCGGCAGAAAACCACGGTCCGGCAAAGAAGTTCCGTGCTGGAGCCGTGAGTGCGACCATTTGGAAGAATGACCGCCAACGCGCCACAGGAGAGACGTTTTCTTACCATACCGTCTCCTTGGACCGCAGCTACAAGGATCAGGCAGGCAATTGGAAAACTGCGAGTTCCTTGCGGCTACAAGATCTGCCCAAGGCCGCGCTCGTGCTCCAGGAAGCCTACCGGTATCTGGCGCTGAATGGCGCGAACACCGATGAGGTGGTCGTCGAGTGACGACTTTCTTTTTTTCTTTCCTGATCAACCTGTTAACGATAAAACCAACAAACCAGATAACCAAAAAACGAGGTGTATTTTCATGACGCAGATTATTGAGATTGAGATGGACGAGCACGGGCCCAAGGTCACCGCAAAAAAAGTGCAGTCAGTCGCGGACTTGCCAGGCATCGGTCCGGCAACGATTGAGAAGCTTGAGGGTGCTGGTTTTGCTGACCTGATGAGCATTGCAGTCGCGACGCCAGGTGAACTCGTGGGCGCGACCGAGATGAGTGAGGCAACAGCAAAGAAAGTCATCGCGATTGCGCGTGCGAATCTTGAGATGGAATTCCTGTCTGGCACTGAGGTGCTCAAGAAACGAGAACAATGCATTAAGATCACGACCGGCAGCAAAGAACTAGACAAGCTTATGGGTGGCGGTTTTGAAACCGGCGGCATTAGCGAAACGTATGGTCAGTATGGGGCTGGGAAATCACAGATCGCGCATGTCTTAGCAGTGCGGTGCCAGCTTCCGGTCGAGAAGGGTGGCGCAAATGGCGCTTGTGTCTTCATAGATACTGAGAGCACGTTCCGTCCTGAGCGCATTGTGCAGTTCGCAAAAGGTCTTGACCTCGATCCTGAGGAAGTCCTGAAAAACATCAAAGTGGCTCGGGCGTTCAACAGCGACCATCAAGCCTTGCTCGCTGAAAAAATCGAGGACCTCATCAAGAAGCAAGGTGTGCCGGTCAAGATTGTGATCGTGGACTCCTTGACCGCGCACTTCCGCGCAGAATTCATCGGTCGTGGCACGCTCGCTGACCGTCAGCAGAAGATCAACAAGCACATGCATGCCTTGATGAGGCTTGCGGACAAATACAATCTGTGCGTCTATGTCACCAACCAGGTCATGGCAAAGCCGGACACGTTCTTCGGCGATCCGACCGAGGCCATCGGCGGCCACATCGTGGCCCACAATTCAACCTATCGCGTGTACTTGCGTCGTGGGAAGAAGGGCACGCGTGTTGCCAAGATGGTCGACGCTCCGAACCTTGCCGAATCAGAAGCCACGTTCATGGTGCACGAGGATGGCATCAAGGATGTGTAGTTGTTTTTCTTTATGTAACGAGGTGAGCTGATGGGAGAAATATCGTTTGTGAAACGTTCTGGCTCAGGGTGTTGGCTGGTCACGAATACCGGTTCAATCTGGCTGGGTAGCGGCTTGGAAGAGGAGTCTCAGGAACGTGAATGATGCCCGCAAGGCATACTTTTAAAAACCAGCCTTCGTTTGACAGCAGTATTGCAGCGAGTGCCGTTGCAAGAATGTATTGAAATCGAAGGTGGACAAGAACATGTATGGATATGGAAATAAGCGTGGCGGAAGTCGAGAAAGTAGTGGTTATGGTGGCGGTGGCGGTGGAGGCTATGGTGGCGGTGGCGGAGGCTACGGCGGCCCAAGCACTGCGCCAGTCAAAGTAGGTGAAGAGCTGGAAGTGACCATCGAGGCTGTCGGCGAGAAGGGAGACGGCATTGCAAAGAAGGATGGTTTCGTGCTCTTCATCCCTGGAGTCAAGCAAGGCGATCACGTTCGCATTCGCGTGACCAAGGTCTTGCGCAAGGTCGGCTTTGCTGAAGTCGTCAGCAAGGGCGGTGCAGCAGCTCCTGCAGCAGAGGAATCTGCTGAAGAGAAGTCCGAAGAGGCTCCTGCTGAAGTGGCTGAGGGAGCTGAAGAAGGCGCAGTGGCATCTTCTGAGGACACCGAAAGCTTTGGCGAAGAAGAGGGCGGGCAATAAGCTCCCCCTTCACTTTTTTTTTATGGTTCGTTTCTTTCTTTCCAGCGAGATCCCGAAGGATATCGCTGATTACATCCACGAGCTTGCCAAGCAATTGCCGGCAGGAGCAAAGTACACAGTTCCGCACAACATCGACCTCACGATCAAGTTCTTGGGTGACGTGCCTGCAACGAAGCTAGATGAGATCAAGCAACGGCTCTCAGCGATAACGTTCAAGCCTTTTCGTGTCATGCTGAACGGCATCGGCGTGTTCACTGAGGACTTTATCCGCGTGGTCTGGGTTGGTCTCACTCCATCAGAGAAATTTGAGGAATTGCACGTCATGGCAGATGATGCTCTTGAAGGATTATTTCCCAAGGAGAAGCGCTTCCAAGCTCATCTCACAATTGCTCGCGTGAAAATGGTCGAGGACAAAGACGAATTCCTGAAAGCCGTGAAGAAGATCGCTATCGAACCAAAAACTTTTACGGTGGACAAGCTTGTCCTTTTCAGCAGCAAACTCAGTCCGAAGGGTGCTATGCACGAACCAGTGTTCGAGATCAAGGCACAATAAAATGGGAAGGAAACTGTATCGTTACACGACGAATGGGGAAGGTGTTTTTTCAGCAGGAAAAAGGTTACTGCCAGAAGAGCTTGTTCCCGAAGTGCTTGAGAGAAAGAAGTGGTTGCCTAAGCCAAATCTTCCACTGGGAAATTATCAATTCTACCTTACTGAGAAGGGAAAAGAAATGTATGAGAAGACGCTATTGTTATCGCACAAGAAGTATCTTCCTCACATTAAGAAAGAAATCGTTGATGCTGATGATATTAAAAACATTATCTACGAGGATGAATACCAGGTTGTGGAGAAAAATAAATAAGCTCGAAACCTTTATAAACACCCTGCCGTGTTCTTCGTCCATCACCAACGCTGTCGTTCCAGCTCGGAACGAGGCAATGCCACCTGAGGTGATAAAAATGGTGGTGGAGAAATCAGAATGACTGACGCGCAATTCCTTGTTTCGCAAGACACGTATCTGAAGTCTGGTATTCACATCGGCACGAAGTTCCGGACAAAGTACATGGAGCCGTTCATTTACAAGACCCGTCCGGACGGACTCTCAGTCCTTAATCTCCAAAAGATCGATGAGCGCATCCGCATGGCAGCAACGCTGCTCTCGCAGTATGAGCAACAGGACATTCTCATCTGTTCGCGCAGAGAGAATGGTTGGAAGGCAGTGAAGGCATTTGGCAAGAACACTGGGTGCAAGGTCTTTGCAGGCAGGTATCCGCCCGGTATTCTCACGAATCCGCAGCTGGAGAATTATATGGAAGTCAAGCTCATCCTCGTGACTGATGCATGGCCTGATCGCAATGTGATCAAGGATGCGATCATCATGGGCATCCCGGTCATTGCGCTATGCGACACGAACAATCAGGCGAATGAGATCGATGTGGTCGTGCCGTGCAACAACAAGGGCAAGAAATCACTCGGCCTGTTCTTCTACTTGCTCGCGCGAGAATTCCTGCGCAACAAAGGCATGATGGGCAAGGACGAAGAGCCGAAGTTCACGATCGAGGACTTCACCGAGGAGTAAACGTGGTTGCATCGATCATCTTCGGAGCAATTGGCGGCGCAATCATCCTTGCTGCGTACCTGCTCGAGCTTTTTAAGCACATCCCGCCTGAGAACAAGTGGTTCCTGCTCGCCAATGTCATCGGCAGCGCCTTCCTCTTTACGTACGCCTTGATGCTAGAGAACATCGTGTTCATGATCACGAACGGTGTTTGGGCTTTGGGCTCGCTCTACGAGCTTTGGTCGCTCAGAACATAATCACAGGAAAGGATTCCTTTCTCGACAATTTGGAAGTATGCTTCTTTTTCGCCCGCGATACTGCGGTGTTTGCGGAGGATGATTCTCCGCCTGCCTGCAGTAAGTGATTGGAGTTCAAGCAGGCATTTGCTGCCGTATTTGAGGAGGTCTCCGCCGACCATGTTGACTCTGCCGGAATCAAACTGGGCATAGACTTGGTTGGTCACGACCACGGGAATGCGTTGTTTGCGGCAGATTTCGTTCAGGATGCCGATCTGCATGCCAAGTTCTCGATTGACTTCATGAACGTCTTCAGGTGTTCGCTGCAGGCGGTAGAGCATGGTGATCGTATCCACCACGATCAGCCCGATCTTGTTCGTGACGAGCTGGTGTAGTTTCGCGAATGCTTTCTTCTGTTCTTCGAAGTTCGTGGGCTGGAAGAAGATGATCCGGTCGAGCACTTTCTTGGCTTGGGGAACGATCTGCTTGAGCCGCGTGACAGAAAAGCCACCTTCAGTGTCGATGTAGATGACCTTCTTGCCTTGCTGTGCGACGGTAACCGCTGCGAGCAGTGCGAGATTGGTCTTGCCCACACCTGCTGGTCCATAGATGGTTGTGATCGCATCAGTCTCGTAACCGCCTTCAAGCAGTCTGTCAAGAACTTCTGTTCCGGTTGATATCCGTCCCTCCATGGAGGGAATAATGCGAGATGGGATTAAAAATGTTGTGTCGCGAAGCCTTTATAAAACAGTCCGTGCTCGAGGAATGTATGAAAGTGACATCGTGGCTGCTCGCAGGAGCATGTATTGGTGTTTTCGTGCTTAGGCTCTGGATCGCATTGAGCAGTCCGGGCTTGAGTGGTGACGATGCGTATTTCCATCTCCGCCAGATTGAACAGATCCGGACCACTGGCCTGCCGCTCTACGATGACCCATTGAGTTATGGTGGCAGGATCTATGTCTTCACGCCGGTCTTTCATTATCTGATCGCGGCAGGCACGCTGTTCATGCCTACAGATATCGCGGTGAAGGTCATTCCCAACCTGTTTGCATCGTTGCTCATGTTGATCATTTTCGGCATTGTGCGCAAACTCTCGCAGCGTGAGGGTGTTGCCTTGTTCACTGCTGTGTTCTCTGCGTTTGTTCCGGTCTGGTTTGGCCAGACCATCACTACCCTTTCGCCAGCAACTCTAGCAGTTCCGCTGCTTTTCTTTGTGGTGTATGCATTGCTCCGTATTGATGAATCCCGATGGCGGTATCTCTATCTATGCAGCTTGATCCTGTTCGCGTTCGCGCATCCATTGGTGATGGGTTTTGTGCTCGGACTCATGCTGTATTTGCTGCTCATGCTCGTGGAGCGCATGCATGTCGAGCGCACCGCACTGGAAATCGCGCTCTTCTCAATCTTTTTTGTGCTCTGGAGCCAATTTCTTTTGTACAAAAAGGTCATTCTCGCGCACGGGCCTGGGGTGATTTGGCAGAATATTCCGTCAGCACTGCTCTCTTCCTTTTTCGCAGACGTCTCCATCCTTACCGCGATTTACCAGATAGGAATCCTTCCCGTGCTCTATGGCATTTTCGTGGTCTATCGGTATCTCTTTCGTAGGAAGCACAAGATGACGTATTTCCTCATCGCATTCACCCTCGCTGCCGGGCTTCTCGTGTGGTTCCGTCTCATCCCGGTGCGTCTCGGGCTCATGTTGTTGGGTATGTTTTTGCTCGTCCTGTTCAGCAGGTGGCTGGATTTTTTCTTGGAGCATTTCCCAACGACGCGATTTCATCGTTGGAAGCCATTGGCAGTGCTTTTCATCATCACAGCATTTGTTGTGACGAGCGTGCTCCCTGCCATGACAAGTGCACGAACCACACAGCACGAGGCTTTGTCTGACGCAGACCTCCGCGTATATGCCTGGATTCGCGAGCATACTCCACCTGATGCAGTGGTGGTTGCTCCGGTCGAGGAAGGTCATCGGATCACGGCGCGAGCACAGCGCAAGAACATACTCGATACACATTTCCTGCTCCAGAACGATGCAAAGCAGCGGTTGGATGACAGTCGGAGGATTCTAACCACGACGTTTGCCGTGGAGGCCATTGAGCTGATGGAACGCTACGGCGCGAGTGTCATCCTGCTTTCACCCGCGACCAAACGTGCACTGCATATCAAGACTTTGACATATGCTGATCCAAGCGCATGCTTTGCCAAGACCTTTGAGGAAAGCGGCTACACAGTCTTCGTGAAACATTCCTTCTGTCGGGTGGAGGTGGTCGCATGAACATGCGCATCCTGACGCGAGGGGTTGTATTGCTGGCTATCGCGCTCCTTGTATTGCCATTCATCATTCGGTTTATCAGCGATAGGCCATTGGTCGTGGGAAGTGAGGGCTATGGACACCTCCGCATTGCCGAGACCATCGCACAAAAAGGAATTCCAGCGTATGATCCTGCAATGCCTGAGCGTTACTATGTCGTTAATCCGTTTGACCTCGTGCTTGCTGGTGGTGTGAAGCTGATTGGCGCTCTTCCTGGAGCACTCCTGCTGCCATTCCTCTTGGGTATGGGAACAGTGTGGTGCATGATCAGCATCGTGCGTCGCTGGAAGATTTCTCAACCGACTGCATTGTGCGTCGTGCTCGTGTTTGTGCTTTCGCCGTTCTTTGTAGATGTATTCACGCAGCCAACGCCACGGGCACTCGAGTTCTTTTTATTCGTACTGCTGGTTGCACTGCTCGCACCAGTTCCTGCAGAAGGACAAATGCGATCATGGGCAAGGACGCTGGCTGCGGTGGCGTGTGGAGCCGTGCTTGCATGGCTCGGAATGATTCCTGCCTTTTTTGCCGTTATTCTCCCACCTCTTGCACGCACGATTCGTCGAACTGTACCACAGCGCATGCTGTTCGCGAGTGGAAGCGCATTGCTGGTCTTATTCGCGCATACGTTGCCCATGTATCTCCAGACCGAATCGCCTGCCTTTGCCAAACCGATGCTGGCAGTGCATGCGATAAGTGATTTCGGCAGCGCCCACGGTCTCAGCCTGTTTGCCTGGCTGCTCGCGCTTATCGGTTTGGTCCTGCTTTGGCGCTTCAAGAAGACATATTATGCCGCAATGATTGCGATAAGCATCACGCTGATGAGCGTTCTGCTCCTGCCTTCGGCGCTGGTCTTTGGTCATGTGGTTATTGCATTCCTTGCAGGATACACCTTGGCATTTTTCTCAACCATGCGTTGGTCGTTTGAAGATATCCGCGTATTGACGCTGGTTGTGCTCATGTGCGGCCTGCTCTTCTCTACACTTGCGCATGGCATGGCACTCGCGCAAGGCATGCCCAACAACGAGATCAAGCGCGCTGCAATGAACATGCAGGACATCTTGGCTCAGGATGCGACGCTCTTGACGCATCCAGACCATGGATTCTGGTTCTCCTACTGGTCAGGGAGACAGGTCTTCCTTGATGGATGGCTTGCGCAGACACCTGATGTCAATAAGCGTTGGGAAACCGCGCAAGGAATCTGGCACGCGCAGGACATTATGCGTCTCCGTCCGCTGCTCTTCAAGAATGAGATTGATGCAGTGGTGATCACGCAGGACATGCGTGAAGGTTTGGTGTGGGATGTGCCTGAGCAGGACATTCTGTTCTTGCTGCGGAACAACGAAACCTTTAAAAACGCTTATCGCTCATCTTCCGTCGATATTTGGGCGGTTCTCCGCCCTAATTCCTCACCATGATTCAGTATGTATTATGGGCTGTTTCCTTTGTCAGCCTGTGGATTTCGCTCGTCTGGCTGAACGTGATAGTCCTCGAGCCGAGCGTGAAACGTCCCACACGCCGACAAGGATCGTTGCCACGAGTCACCATCGCGCTTCCGTGTTACAACAAACAGCCCTTTCTTGCAAAGACCGTCCAATCATTGGCAGCACTGAACTATCCGCGAGAACTGCTCCAAATCATCATCGTTGATGATTGTTCCACAGACAAGACATTTACAGAAGCAAAACGCCTCCAGCGCGCTTATCCGCAGCTGAACATGTCCCTCATTCGGCATTCCTGCAATCAGGGCAAGGCAGGCGCGTTGAATACCGCGCTCGCGCATGCCACAGGTGCATTGTTTGCCTGCTTGGATGCAGATACACGCGTCCATCCTGATGCGCTCCGCCACCACGTGAGCAATTTCACTGATCGGCATTTGGGTGCGGTCATCAGCCAGGTCAAGGTTGATGAGCCGAGGAAGTTCTATGAACGATTGCAACGGGTTGAATACATCTTCAGCAATTTCATTCGCAGGTTGATGTCCAATCTCGGTACGCTTGCATTGACGCCAGGGGTGCTGTCGATGTATCGGACTGATGTCCTTGCGAAGGTCGGCAGGTTTGCAGAAGGAGGCCTTACCGAGGATCTTGAGATCGCCTTGCGTCTCCGTGCGAACGGTTATAAGGTACAGATGGAACCTCGCGCCCTGACATTCACAAGCGTCCCACAAAAATGGGGTGCGCTCTGGCGCCAGCGTGTCCGCTGGTACCGAGGATTTGTTATCAACCACTTCCGCTACCGTCATCTCTTGTTCAAACAGGAGCAAGGCCTGTATGGCATGTTTCAGATGCCCCTCAATATCCTGGGCATTATCATGTTGCTTACGACAGTCCTGTTAGTGGGATATGGCAACCTGAGCGATCTGTATGAACTGCTCTATCGCAGCCTCACCATCAAAGGGTACTTCATCAATCATGTTCTTGATTTTCCCTCGCTGAAGGAACTACTGCTTGGTCAGAATGTCCAAATCATGATTCCGCTTATCCTCTGCCTGATGCTGGGCGCATACTTGGTTTATCTCGCACACAAACGGTTCCAAGAAGGCCTGCTGAAGCACATACACCATGTCGTGCTCTACTTCGTCGTTGCCCCCTACGTGACGACTGTCCACTGGCTCGCGGCATTGATGCATGAAGCGTTGGGCACGCGGAGAAAATGGTGAAGCAGCAAAAACCTTTGGTTTTTGAGCATCATCATGCGGAGGCTTCCGCATGATGAAGCAACAACTGTTCTTGTCCATGATTCTTTTGGTGATCATCGTATTCGCCATCGGAATCATCATCGGCAGAAGCGTGAGCAATCCTGAACTCTCCGAAGTGAACAAATTCATCAAGCAAAGCGAGCTCACGACCGAATCATTCCTCATCGAACAGGAATTATTGGCAGGGATTGAGAAGAATTGCGATCTGGCGAAGCTTCGCTTGGCAACGCTTTCGGACGAACTGTGGCAATTGGGAAAATTGCTGGGTACGGAGACTGCGAAGGAGGATCTTGGCGAGTCCAATTACAATTTCCTAAAGCGCAAATTCCACCTCATGCAGATCAAGACGTACACGTTATACCATCGTTTACGCCAGGATTGCGCAGTCACGGTGCCGGTAATCTTGTTCTATTACAGCCAGCAGGATCCGCAATCGCTCGATCAGGGTGAGATCTTGGACAGGCTTGTTGATCAGTTTGATGCAAAAGTCTTCGCGATCGAGTACAATTATTCACAGGAATTGCAGTTCCTCCAAGACCACTACGAAATCACCAAAACGCCTGCGGTCGTGGTGAACTTTGACATGGTCAGGAAAGGATTGGCATCGTATGAGGCGCTCGCAGCATTAGTGCGCGAGGGATAAGGATGGTTCGTCCAGGGATCATTGTCAGCAGTTTGGTATTAACGGTGCTCATTTTTGCATTTGGCATTCTGCTGAATTATGCCTTGGATTTTGTGCGCATTGACACGATCGCTGAAGTCATGGCGCAGCATGAGCTCGATACCGCAGCCTACGTGACCGAACAGGAATTCATCAATGCCTTCGGCGGCAACAAGTGTGAGGTGATGAACAGCCGTATCGCGCAGCTCAAGGAGGAAATCCGCAAGGTCGGCGCTGATCTCGGAAGCTACAGTTCCTTCAGTTTTTTCAAGAAGAAGGATTATGATTATCTGAAACACAAATATTTCTTACTCGAACTCCGCTTTTTGACGCTCATTGAGCAATTAAACAAGGAATGTAATCGGCCGTACATCCCCATCATCTTCTTTTATGAGATCGATGATGACGTCAGCGAGCGGCAGGGTTTCATTCTCGCAGACATCAGCAAGGACTATGAACAAGAAGTGATTATTCTCTCGCTTGACAAGGACTACACGGACGAGCCATTGGTACAGTTGCTGGCTGCTCGCTATAATGTAAGTGCTGCTCCGACTCTCATTATTGGTGACGAGAAGAAGGAAGGCTTGTGGTATGGAGGAGAGCTCAATGCGACCATCCAAGAACTGCGCAGGCGGGCAGACCCGTTCGGCAAAGCGATCGATTTCCGATTGGTGCTCGAGGCGGCAGGTCGTGACCGTCAGTCCTTTGTCGCGAATCTAAGCGCACTTCTTGCAGGCAACCTCTCAGCCGATGCGCGGGCAGATCTGCTGCTCGTCCTTGGCCGTCTCACCGAGAACGACACAGTGGTGTGCGAGAGCTTGCCCTGGTATGATCGCGCAATCGAACAAACACGCGATCTTGAGCAGCAAGCCCTTCTTTATGAGACGATTGCCTCAATTGATTGCGGACGCAACCGCAGGGCATTCCTCAAGGAAGCGGCCGCGCGCTGGCACATGCTTAATGCCTCTGCCCGCGCGCATATCATTGAGAGCATTGCGTTCTCCAAGACGATGAATCTCAAATTCAATACAACAGGAATCCAGCCGGCGCTCGCTCCGCAGAATGTCTCAAGCATAGTTATCGGAGAGACAGCAATCCGGCTGCATGCGGGCGATCGCGTGCTGACGCAGGCTGATCGCGTACGCAGGGATTGGCTTGGTCTGCAGCTTAACGAGAGTCTTTTCGGAAGCCAGATCCTTACGACATTTTCTGAGCGTCTCTGGTACAATGAGTCAGAACTACGGTCAGACATTGGTTGGCATGAAGGTGGGCGCATGCAGGAATTGGTTTCTGGTGGCATCGTGCCGTTGGTCGCCAAAGGAACGCTCGCGGCGCGGTTACATGATCGGTGGTTTGCGATGGACGATCAAGGTATTTTCCAGTTTGAGGTTCCCCTGGACAAGGTCAGTTATCCCACGACGCGGTTTCTCCGTGACGATCTTGCAGTTTTGATGGACACGCACGGCGTGAACATGCTGGTAGAACAGGCAATGAGAAACAATGTCGATGCAGTCCTGAGCGATTGCGATCATCCTGGGAAGGTCAAAGCAGCAGCATACTTGTCCGAGCATGGCATTCCTGTTGCTTGCTTCCCTGACCGCTTTGTTTTCCTCGCGTTAGGTCACAAGCTGAGTTTGATCGGCAGTCCTCCAATCACCCGAAATGATTCAGAACTCGTGATTGGAGGTCACTCGTTGACAATCGCGATCAATGAAACGATCGTGGTTATGAACGCAACAGACCACCCCTATGCATTGCAGTATTACCAGACACCTGCGCAGTATCTCACTGCATTGCGTGAGGCAATTCCCCTGCGGTTGGAATTTGTCCAGGTTAATGGATTCAATCAGATGGCAAGCGTCGTCACGCGTGCAGAGCACATCGGTGCTCAGGTCATCGCAGCACGTGTGTTTTCATCCAACGATTATGTGGCGTTGAAGCAATGGCTTCTTGCTTCGTCTGACCATCGGGTAATCCTCTTCCATTCTGCATCGTACCCGTATGGTGTCCTTTTGTTCAGGGAATTCCTGCTCCAGACAACGTTCGATGATCCCAATCCACGATTGATCCCATGAAACTACTCGCACACCTGAAACGTCATGCACTGCTGTACACGCTCATCGGCATTGCAGCACTAGTACGTCTGCTCTTCTTGTTTGATCCTCACGAAGTCTGGTGGGATTCAGGTGTCTATCTTGGCATGGCAAAATACTTCTGGTCAGGGGGCACTGCGGGCTTATGGGAGCATATCCGACCTGTCCTTTGGCCTGTAGTGCTCGGTGCTGCATGGTGGGCGAAGCTGAACATGATTTGGTTTGCGCGCATTCTTGAATTCTTGCTCACTCTTGTTTCGATAGGTCTGGTCTATGTGTTGGGGCTGCGGCTGTTCTCGCAGCGCACGGCGATCTTCGCCAGCATCATCTGGGCTTTCAGTTCGATCATGTTCTATCTCGGCTTCCACGAGTATACTGAGCTTCCTGCGGTCACCCTGATTCTCGTAGCGCTTCTCGCGTTCGTGCATGAACGCTGGTTCTTCGCAGGCTTGCTCACGAGTCTTGCATTCCTGACAAAGTTCCCTGCAGGAATATTTGTGGTGGTGTTGGGTCTGGTATTGTTGATCTGGCGGAGATGGAAAGCGCTTTCCCTGCTCACGATTGGCTTTGGGCTGCCTGCAGCAGCATTTCTTGTTTTCAACCAAGTGATGTATGACACGATGCTTGGACCGTTGATTGCTGCTCGCGAAAGCATTCTCAGCGTGCTCGGCTGCAATGTCCTGCGCTTCAATCCGTGGTATCAATACTTGGGCTGGATTGTCTTTGATAACGTGTTCAATGTCTTTGCCGTAGTCGGCATTGCTTTTTTGGCGCGCCAGTGGAAAAAACACGTGCTGATCCTGCTTGCTGTGCTTGTTCCTGCGCTCTATTTCATGCAGCTGCATTGCAGGGAATACCGGTATCTTGCCCTTTTCTTGCCGTTCATCGTTCTGTTGGCAGGGCATGGCTTGGAGCGCCTTGCGCGCGTGCTTGAACGTGGTGCGTGGCGTCCATGGGTGATGCCGGCCCTGGTGCTCATGGTGATGGCTGTCTCGGTCACGCACGGCATTCTGTTCTATCACAATAACGAACCGCGTGTCCTTGATGCTGCTGCAGAACGCTATTACCGCTGGCTTGAAGGGAAGCGTCTCGAAGGAGAGATCTGGAGCAGCAATCCTCTGGTGAGCGTGTATACTGATATGCCTGTGCAGAAGATGTATTACCCTATTTACAAGGAAGAAACTGCGATTGATTTCAATGCGTACCTCCAGAAGCATGCTGATCGCATTGCCGCAGTGTTCTTAGACAACTGTGGCGGAGGAATTGTATGTCCACCTGATGATGCAGAATGCGAGCGCCAACTGCAGACGATGCGTTCCTTCTTGAACGAGCGGTTCCGGCAGGTTTTCTTTGCGCAATCAGGCACGTGCTGGTACGTGATCTACACGCATTAGCCTTTCAGTTTGAGAATGTCACCGATCGTCAAGCCCGTGGGACGGTCGTCCTTCTGCAGAGATGCGCTTGTTTCTTCGCGGATCTCGACGAGTTTCAAATGCAGCGTCTTTTCAAGCCTGCGCGCGAGGTCGAGTGGCGGTTCGAACTGTCCTGTCTCGATCTTGTGCAACAGGGATTCCTTGATCATGATCAGCTTGGCAAAATCCTGCTGGGTGAGTTCGCGCTTTTCGCGAGCCGAACGGATGTGATGGGCATAATCACTGACAATAGCCTCGATTTGCAGTGGTTCGCGATGGACGGTTTGCTGCTTCTTTGTCAGAACTGGCGGTGTGACGCGGCTGAGAATCTTGCCGAAACGACCGCACGGCGTACAGACCCGGAGCTGCGTGCCTTCCACAACGGCCGTGAAGAGTTCTGCATCCTTGCCGCAGACCTCGCATTGCATGTGGAGAACCATCGCGTGACGGTTTAAATACGTTTCTCTTTTTTCACTCGAAAATCCTTCTTGTGACTATTTTTGGGTAGTTGCATGAGCTTTTAAAATCGGCTGTCTCCGGCAGCATCATGGCGACAGCGGAAGCTCTGCGCTGGCACATCCTGCAGGCCATGGCGCGCGGAGCACAACGAAAGGAATTGGAAACCCTTCTTTTGAACGCAGGCTGGCCCAAGGGCACGGTTGCTGAGTATTTGGGAGAAGCAGAAGATCGCGCTTCGCAACCTGGATTAGTGCGCTTGCGTGGTGTGACCAAGCGTTTCGGTGAGCGTGTCGTGCTGAACGGAATCGATCTTGACATTCCCCCAGGAGAGCTCTTCGGTGTCATCGGTCTGAGCGGAAGTGGCAAGACCACGCTGTTGAATGTGCTTGTAGGATTCATCGAGCCCGAGGCAGGCGAAGTCGTAGTGCAGCTGCCGGACAAGACCGAAGCACCAGTCACTGCGCAGCACGAGCTGGTTAAGCGCATGTTCGGTTTCGCAGCCCAGACACCATCATTTTACAGCCAGTTGACCGTGCGCGAAAACATCGAGCACTTCGGCGCGCTCTACAATCTCTCTCCGGTGGAACGGATGACGCGGTGTGATGCACTCCTCAAACTTGTCGGTCTCGAGGATGCGCAGCACACCTTTGCTGCGAATCTCTCTGGAGGGATGCAGAAGCGATTGGATATCGCGTGCGCGATTGTGCACAATCCATCAATTCTCATTTTGGATGAGCCGACTGCAGACCTCGACCTTATCATCCGTGACCAGATTTGGGATCTTATCCGCCAGATCAACAAGCAAGGCACGACGGTCATCGTCGCATCGCACGTGGTCTCCGAGCTGGAACAGTACTGCTCAAAAATAGCCATTCTGCGCAATCAGCGCATTGCCGAAGTTGGCACAACTGCGCACTTGCGTGATATGTATTCGAAGCGCTACGAGATCTTCCTCAAAACTGCCCGCGGGCAATACGCAAAGCTCAAGGCGTTCTGCGGGAAGAAGCGTTCGCTCTTCACGAAAATGTCTGAGAAGGGCGGGTCGTTCGTCGTACAGACAAGCCAGCCGCGCCAGGCGCTTGAGGAACTGGTGCGTTTCCTTGCAAAGCACAATGAGTCAGTCGTGCGTCTCCAGGTCGACCGTCCTTCCATTGCTGAAGTTTTTGAGTCCTTGATCCGCCATGAAACCCATCCCCTCCACTGAAGCACGCCGCAGCACAGGGAATCTCTTCGTTTTGGTACAGAAGAATCTCAAGTTGCTCATGCGCGCGCGGGCATCTGCGCTCGTCGTGATCCTCGGTCCCCTTTTGGTGATTTTCCTTGCAGGGCTCGCGTTTGACACGACGAACCTCTATGCGGTGCGCCTCGGCACGTATGCTCCCGGGTACAATGACCTTTCCAACTCATTCATTGATAAGCTCACGGAAAAGCAGTTCAAGGTTACCCGGTATCCGGGTGAGGAACAGTGCGTCAAAGGCATCCGGAGGGGCGAGATTCATACGTGTATTCTCTTCCCTGCGGATTTCGCGATTGGCAAGAATGCTTCCAATGAGATCAAGTTCTCGGTTGATTATTCGCAAATCAATCTTGTGTGGACTATCCTCAACGTGATGACGACGAGCATCACTGCGCGTTCTACCGAATTGAGCAGGAACTTGACGTCAGTGTTGCTGCACGCGCTTGATTTCACGCGAAAATCGGTGAATGAACGCAAACAAAACGTAATCTCGCTCACAACATATAATGATGAGATCGGCCAGCGTGTGGCGAACATCCAGGCAGAGCTCGCAGAGCTGGAACTCAGCTTAGATCCTGGGGAATTTGGCATGACAAATCTCACGAGTTCCAAGAATATTGTCAAACATTGGGTCGATAACGCCTTCAGTTTGGGCAAGAATGCGCTCGCCGAGGCGCAGCACTTCATCGATGCCGCGCATGAATTGGCCAAAGGAAGTCCGGCAGGAAGCGCTATCGGTGGTGATCTCACGAAAGCCTTGCAGAAATCGGTGACCGATATCGCATCGCTGCGGGAGCGCTTAGACAAGAGTGATAAGATCGTGCAGGAGGAGCATGCCCAGTTTGCGGGCCTCATCGATCACATCGCAGGAAGGATTACGCAGACAAAGTCCCAGCTTGACGTCGCTGCTTCTACGCAGGTCTTTACCCTTGATGAGCTTGACCTCATCACCAAACTCTTGGATCAGGCATTGCTCAATATCTTGACGCTTCAGAAAACGCTTACTGAAATCGAGAAAGTCATGAATGCCATTGAGATAACCGATCCTGAGGCAATTGTCCAGCCGGTCAAGACCACGATCCTTCCGGTGGTGGCTGAGCAGAGCTACCTAAATTATCTCTTCCCGACCCTGATCGCGCTCGTTATCCTGTTCACCGCGCTCTTGCTGGCTCCCACGCTTATCATATTCGAGCGCAATTCGCCTGCGTTCTTCCGCAATTTCATGACGCCGACGCGCGATTGGGTTTTCCTCGCATCGGTATTCGTGACCACCCTTGTGCTGCTGGTTGTGCAGTTAGTCATCATCCTTGCGATTGCGTCCATCTTTTTCACACAGATCCTGAACGCAGTTGTCTCAGCAGCGCTCGTGCTCTTCTTGTTCATGAGTGTATGCACGCTTTTGGGCATGACGATAGGATATCTTTTTGCTTCAGAAGAGACTGCCCTGCTCGCATCAATCTCCTTGGGAACCATGCTCTTGTTCATCTCGGACATCATTATTCCGTTGGAAAGCATGCCTGCTGCGATTATGCAGTTCGCCGCGTTCAATCCGCTCGTGATCGCCAGCGATCTGTTGCGGCGCACAATGCTCTTCAGCTCTTCGTTCGGTGAAATCAGCGGCGGTCTGGTGATCCTTATAGTATTCACGTTGGTCAGCATTGGCTTGCTGCTCGCGGTCTATTATGGCTTGAAGAAGCATACGTTCTCAAAATACCTCACTCGGTTCGCGCCGAAGAAGGAACCGCTCGAGTGAGCATAAGATATTTAAAGCAATAGGACGAGGTTTCCATCATGGTCTTGCGGCTATTCAACACGCTGAAACGGCGGAAAGAAGAATTTGTTCCACACAAGCCTCCGAAGGTCGGGCTCTACACGTGCGGTCCAACAGTGTACAATTATCCGCACATTGGCAATTATCGTGCGTATGTCTTTGGCGATTTGCTGAAGCGCTACCTCACGTTCAAGGGATTTGAGGTCAATCACGTCCTGAACATCACTGACGTCGATGACAAGACCATCCGTGATTCTCAAAAAGCAAAGCTTCCGTTGAAGAAATTCACGCAAAAGTTTGAGAATGCCTTCTTCGAGGACCTCGAGCGACTCAACATCATTCCCGCGACAACCTATCCGCGTGCCACAGAGCACATTCCTGAGATGGTTGCCCTCATCCAGCGGTTGCTGAAGAAGAAGATCGCCTACAAGAGCGAAGATGGCAGCATCTACTATCGCATCAAGAAATTCAAGAAGTATGGCAAGCTGGCACGCATTGATCTTGAAGAGCTTGAAGCAGGCGCATCCGGTCGTGTCAGGGCGGATGAGTATGCGAAGGAACGCGCGAATGATTTCGCATTATGGAAATCGTGGAGTCCAGAGGATGGTGACGTGTTCTGGGAGACGCCGCTTGGCAAGGGACGCCCGGGCTGGCACATCGAATGTTCTGCCATGAGCATGCGTTATCTTGGTCAGCAATTCGATATCCACGCCGGCGGCACGGATCTTGTCTTCCCGCATCACGAAAATGAGATCGCGCAGAGCGAGGGAGCGACGAGCAAGCAGTTTGTCAAGTACTGGATGCACAATGAGTGGCTCCTTGTTGATGGCAAGAAGATGTCAAAGAGCATGGGCAATTTCTACACCCTTCGCGATGTCCTCGACAAGGGATATGATCCTAGTGCAGTGCGGTATTTGCTCCTGAGCACGCACTATCGTCAGAAGCTCAATTTCACGTTCACTGGCCTTGATGCGGCAAAGCAGGCGTTACAGCGCATCGGGGACTGCTATGACAAGCTGGCAGTGGTCAAGAATCCCAAGCACAACCCTAGTGTGCACAAGCGCATTGCGCAATTGCACAAGGATTTTGCCAAGGCGATGGATGATGATCTTGACATATCACCTGCGCTCGCCGCAGTATTCGAGTTTGTCAAAGACGTGAATGTTCTCATTGCGAACAATGAGCTCAGCAAGGATGATGGCAAGAAGCTGCGCGAAGCTTTTGAAGAAATCGACAAGGTAGTGTGTATCTTGCGGAAGAAGGAAGAGCCGCTCTCAAAAGAACTCCTGGAGCTTATTCATCAGCGTGAAGCCGCTAGGAAAGAAAAACAATGGAAAAAGGCAGACGAGCTCAGGGAAAAATTGCACAAGCAAGGCATCATTCTTGAGGACACGCCCCAAGGTGTGCGATGGAAGCGCGCGTGAAGATATTTCTTGATCGGTACGCACAACTCGGCGAACGCATACTGCAGACTGTGGAACTCAAACCGACGCTGCGCGTCAACACACTGCGCATAACCGAAGACGAGCTCGTCAGGCGTTTGACTGATCTCGGCGTCTCACTCACCAAACTCCCTTGGCTCACGCATGGCTATCGTGTCGAGCGCTCGCGGTTCTCGCTTGGCGCGAGCACTGAGTTCCTGCTCGGTTATTATTATCTTCAGGGAGCTGCTGCCCAGCTGCCTGTGGAAATCCTTGATCCCAAGCCCAGCGAACTCATCCTTGATTGTTGCGCAGCTCCGGGTGGAAAGACAACCCAGCTCGCCCAGCACATGCAAAACAAAGGAACAATCATTGCGCTCGAGAAAAAGCCCCATCGTTTGCTCTCGTTGCGCAATAATCTTGAGCGCATGAGTATCGCGAACACGATTGTCTACAACCTTGACGCAGGCAAGGCGGCTACGCTCGGCATGCAGTTCGACAAAGTCCTGCTCGATGCCCCTTGTTCAGGAAATTATGTTGGCGATCCTACATGGTTTTCCAAGCGCACAATCACGGATATCCAGAAAAGTGCGCAGATCCAACGGCATTTGCTCAGCGCAGCGCTGGGCGTGCTCAAGCCTGGTGGAATCCTTGTCTATAGCACATGCACCTTGGAGCCTGAGGAGAACGAGCTGAACGTCCACTGGTTGGTCGCGAATGCACACGTGACACTCGAGCCGATCAACATCCCTGTTGGTGATCCCGGCCTGACCACTGTCTTCGGCAAGAAATTGCATCCTTCACTCAAGCACTGCAAGCGCTTCTGGCCGCACAAAACCAACACCGAAGGATTTTTTATCGCAAAGGTGAGGAAATGATGAAAATCAATAGATACTTGAGGAATGCGCAGCATTCTCAAGTTCATCGACAATCGAAGATTGTCGAGATTTCAGCACCATCGTCAACGCAACGCGTTGGCGAGGCGATGAAGCAGTTTATCGAGCAGTTCACGACGCAAAAGCTGCTTGATGAGAAAGATGTACATAAGATTGGCAATGATTTCTTCCTCGTACAGTCAGAGCTGGCAAAAGCAGTGCACAAAATCAAGCTTCCGCCATTGGTGACTGGGTTGTATTTGGGCAGGTTCCAGGAAAAGACAGCAAAACCGGGCCTTGATCTACTCCAAATGCTCGCAAAGACCAATGCTCCCAAGATCTGGCTGAACGAGAAAGGCGCTTGGTTGTTTGTCTGCAAGCGTCCTGCCCTATCAGTAAGTATAACGAAAATCGAGGCACAACCGAATCAACTCGTGCTCGTGATGACTGAACACAACGAATGCATTGGCTATGGCCTGTTCGATGGAAAAGGTGTGAAAAATTATTATGATATTGGTGACTTTCTCCGGCGCGAGCGACGGGCAAAACGGACATAATGTTTTTAAAGAGGTTCTCGGTCGTTCGTCGTATGAGTGAACGCTACGATCCAAAGACTGAAGAGCAGAAGTGGATCGCGTACTGGGAGAAGGAACGAATCTTCGCTTTTGATCCTAAGGCAAAGGGGGCAGTATATAGCATTGACACTCCTCCGCCTACTGTTTCGGGCAAGATGCATATCGGTCACGCATTCAGCTACACCCAGCAGGATATCATTGCGCGTTACAAGAGGCTTCGGGGTTTCAGTGTTTTTTATCCGTTCGGCACAGACGACAATGGCTTGCCGACCGAGCGTCTTGTGGAGAAGATGAAGAACGTGAAGGGCGCGTCAATGGACCGCCAGGATTTCATCAAACTCTGCCAAGACACACTCAAGGAGATCCGACCGACGTTTATCGCTGATTGGAAACGCATCGGCATGAGTTGTGATTTTGACCTGTGCTACAGCACGATTGATCCACATTCTCAGAAAATATCGCAATGGTCATTCCTCGACCTGCAAAAACAGGACCGCGTGTATCGAAAGGAAGCTCCTGCCTTGTGGTGTCCGTCGTGCGGCACCGCGATCTCTCAAGTGGAATGCAGGGATGAAGAAAAGAGCAGCACGTTCAATGACGTCGTCTTCACGGTGAACGGCAAGGAGCTGGTCATCGCGACCACGCGACCAGAATTGTTGCCTGCATGCGTGGCAGTGTTCGCGCATCCTACTGACGACAGATACAAGAAATTGTTTGGCAAGAAGGCAAAAGTGCCATTGTTCAACTACGAAGTCCCCATTCTCGCTGACGAACGCGTAGACCCGACCAAGGGAACAGGGATTGTGATGTGCTGCACGTTCGGTGATGCTGTAGACATCGCGTGGTATCTCGCGCACAAGCTGCCATTGAAGCAGGCATTGGGCAAGGACGGCGTGATGACCGAGCTTGCGGGCAAGTACAAGGGGATGCACGTGCACAAGGCACGCAAGACCATTCTCGCAGACCTGAAATCTGCAGGACTGCTGAAGGCACAGAGATCCATCACGCACCCGGTCAAAGTGCACGAGCGCTGCGGCACAGACATCGAGATCATCAATAGTAAGCAATGGTTCATCAAGTATCTCGACCTGAAAGAGGATCTGCTGAAGTGGGGTGCAGAACTCAACTGGTATCCTGATTTCATGAAGCACCGGTATGACAACTGGGTCAAGGGCTTACAATGGGACTGGCTCATTTCCCGACAACGGTTCTTTGGAGTCCCGTTCCCCGTTTGGTATTGCGCGAAATGCGACGAGCCTGTCTTCGCGAGCGAGAAAGATCTGCCGGTGGATCCACTCAAGGACAAACCCGCGGTCAAGAGTTGTCCGAAATGCAAGCACACAGGATTCGTTGCGGAGAAGGACGTTCTGGACACATGGGCAACGTCAAGCATGACGCCGCAGTTGGCGATCCAGCTCGTTCCTGAGAAGTATCACGCGAAATTGTTCCCGATGTCATTGCGGCCTCAAGGGCACGATATCATCACGTTCTGGCTATTCAACACACTGGTTAAGAGCCGATTGCACTACAAGAAAAATCCTTGGAAGGACACACTCATCTTTGGCTACGTTGCAGATCCGCAGGGCGAGAAGATGAGCAAGAGCAAAGGCAATGTCATTGAGCCGCAAGCGCTCATTGCCAAGTACCATGCCGACGCCGTGCGTTATTGGGCCGGTTCGAACAAACACGGCGAGGATGTTGCGTTCCAGGAAAAAGAGCTCGTGACTGGTGACAAGTTTGTCACGAAGTTCTGGAACGCGGCAAAATTCGCCGCGATCCATCTCAAAGACGAGGACCTCAAGAAGCTCGTCAAAAAAGAGCCGACGTTCGTGACGGACCTGTGGTTGCAGCACCGTCTCGCAGAGACCATCGAGCAGGCAACGAAGGAGTTTGACGCGTACGAGTACTCGCGCGCCAAGACGATTATCGAGCAGTTCTTCTGGAATGATTTCTGCGACAATTACTTGGAGCTGTCCAAGCAGCGTTTATACGAGCCCAAGGATACTGACGAGAAGAAGAGCGCGCGGATCATCGTCGCGCGGACGCTCAGTGCGCTCGTACGATTGTTCGCGCCGTTCACACCATTCATCACAGAAGAACTGTATCATCAGTATTTGCATGCGCATGAGGGATTCCCGAGCGTGCACGTGGCAGGCTGGCCGCAGCCACCCAAGAAGTACGAGGCTGCAGGCAAGGCAGGGGAGGTCATTGTGGCAGTGCTCGCGGCGGTCCGCAAGAAGAAGTCTGAACGCAAGGTCTCGGTGAAGGCTCCGGTGAAGAGCATCACGATCGAGTCAGCGGTTGATCTCAGCGGTGCATTGCAGGACCTCAAGTCGACGGCCAACGCGCTCGCCATCACATTGGGCAAAGGTGAGGAAGAAATTGCTCCAGGCATCAAGGTTACGATTGAGTTTTAGTCAAAACTTGTTCTCGCTGTGAGCATCTGGCGTTCGAGGTCGTAATAACTGGTATTCTTGCGCTTGGCATTCCTGATTTTCTCGTTCAACGCAGCCAAGAATTTCGCAAGGCGTTCGTGCACGAGCTCTTCGTCCTGCATCCACCGGATATGGACAAGCCCGCCAAGGAATTCATCACCAAGGGAATCACTCTGATGGGCTTTCTTGATCTTTTCACGTAACTCTTTCAGGATCTCTTCTGCCTGCTGGCCAGGATGTTCCAGGCGCAATTGCTTAATTAATTGTTTTTCCTTGCCGTCATTGAGCAGAATGCGTACTTCAAGGTGTTCATCACGGGCATTATATGCAGCGACGTCTGCAGAAAGCAATCGCACATCAACACGTTTCATTATCACACTGAGATTTTGCACTTCCTTTTATAGATTTCGAGAACCAGTAATTATATAAGGGAAATATACTCTCCACGTATCATGGGGGGAGTCTGGGCAGGCCGCACGCAACCACGTTCTTTTGCAGATATTCCGCAGCCCGAGCGCACCAAGCTCGAGCAGTTCGTGCGCACATTTGGTAAGCAGAAAAAGAAGGCAATGCTGCTCTATGGCCCGTCAGGCACCTGCAAGACCAGCGCAGTCCATGCCTTGGCGCACGAGCTCAACTGGGAAATTGTTGAGGTCAATGCATCCGACACGCGGAACGAAGCACAACTTCAGGAACGTGTAGGCAATGCCATCAAACAGCGTTCCTTGTTCTTTGCAGGCAAACTCATTCTGGTCGATGAGGTCGATGGCGTTTCCGGCACTGGTGATCGTGGGGGAATTCCCGAGCTGGTCAACCTTATCGGACAGACCTCGTTCCCTATCATTCTGACCGCACAGGATCCGTGGGACAAGAAATTCTCGTCATTACGGAGCAAGTGCGTACTGGTGGAATTTCCCGGGCTCTCGGCAGACTCCATCGCCACGGTGCTGTCGAATGTGTGCACGCAACAAGGCATCAGTACAGATTCATCAGCTCTCAAGGCGCTAGCCAGACGGGCTGGTGGTGACCTCAGGGCAGCCATCAATGATTTGCATATCGTTAGCCAAGGGACAAAGAGCATTGCTGTGGATGCGCTTAGCATCCTTGATGAACGGAATCGTTTGGAACAGATGGAGCAGGCGCTCATCAAGGTGTTCAAGAATTCTGATCCTGCCATCGCGCTCGGCGCATTTGATCAGACCGATACTGATGTGAATGAATGTTTCCTCTGGCTTGAGCATAATCTCGCAAAGGAATACACGAATCCTGAGGATCGTGCGCGTGCGTATGATATCCTGAGCAGGGCAGATGTGTTCAGGGGCAGGATCAGGCGTCAGCAGCACTGGCGTTTCCTCAGCTATATTTTCGAACTCATCACGGGAGGCATTGCCGTTGCCAAGGATGAGCGTTCCAAGAGCCCGCCGAAGTATGAGCAGACCTCGCGCTTGCTCAAGATCTGGCAGGCGAACATGCGGTATGCCAAGCGCAAGTCCATCGCGCACAAGCTTGCTGAGTCCACACACTCCTCATCCAAGATCGCACTCCATCATACTCTACCGTGGCTGCAAGTCGTCTGCAAGAAAAAACCTGACACAGCAAAGCAGCTTGCCGAAGAACTCGATCTTGACGACGATGAGCTCACCTGGCTCGTGACGCATTAATGCCCGTGCCCTCCTGAGTAGATGTTCTTGATCTTTTCGTGCTTGAGGACGTTCTTGCCGCTGTGGAGCGCGACCTTGCCCTCTTCCAAGACGTAAATCTGGTCTGCGATTGCGCATCGACGGGAAAGTTTTTTAAGCAACTCACATTCTCGTTCGTTGTATGGGGCGTTATGAAGATGTCGTGAACTGGGCATTGCGTCGCAGTATCTTTTACCCAGCGAGCGAGATCTATGCGAATGCGCCTGCCGGCTTCTATGATTTTGGCCCGTACGGTGCTGCGATTCGGAGGAAGATCATCGATGCTTGGCGCAAGGAGATTGTGAACAAGACAGGCATGATGGAGATTTACGGCAGCCAAATCATGCCCACAGATGTCTTCCGATCCTCAGGTCACTTGGCTTCGTTCAACGACCCGGTCACCCAGTGCGCGAAATGTAATACCCTGCACCGCGCAGACAAACTGCTTGAGGACGCGACCAAAGAGCATTATCCTGAAGCAATGCAGGATGCTGCCTTCACTACAGAGATCCAAAAGCACAAACTTGCGTGTCCGAAGTGCAAGGGCGCTCTCGGCCCGGTCAAGCGCTTCAACATGATGGTCCGCACCGAGGTCGGAGTCTCGACCAAGACAGATACATATCTCAGGCCCGAGACCTGTCAGAGCATCTTTTGCGATTTCGCGCGGCTCATGAAGACGATGCGCATGAAATTGCCGCAAGGCATTGCGCAAGTCGGCAAGAGTTTCCGAAACGAGATCTCACCACGCCAAACATTGCTGCGTCAGGTCGAGTTCTCGCAGATGGAAGCAGAGGTCTTCTTTGATCCTGCGCATATCAATGAGGCGGAGGGCTTTGACGCGATCAAAGACCATCCCATTCAGATCATGCGATTGGGTTCAGACAAAGTTGAAAGTATTTTGGCACGGAACTTGGTCGATCGCGGGATCGCCTCAGGCAAGCTCATCGCGTATTTCTTGGCGCACACGCAGCGTTTCTTCGAGTATCTTGGTATTCCGCGCGAGAAAATGCGATTCCGCGAAGTGGGCAGTGAGGAACGTCCTTTCTATTCGAAGGAAACGTTGGATTTTGAAGTGGAAACCAGTCTGGGTTGGATTGAGCTCGTTGCCAATAACAACCGCACCGATTATGACCTGAAGGGTCATGCTGCAGGAAGCAAACAGGACTTGCAGTACGTATATCCTGATGGCAAGAAGATTATCGCACACGTGTGGGAGATCTCCATCGGCTTAGATCGGACGTTCTATGCCGCGCTCGAACATGCGTATCGTGAAGAGATGAAGAATGAGGAAAAGCGTGTTGTGCTGAGCATCCGGCCCTCGCTCGCGCCACTTACTATTGCAGTCTTCCCCTTGTTGAGCAATAAGGACGAACTCAAGAAAAAGGCGCGTGAGGTCTACGAGATCGTCAGCTGTTATGATGCATTCTATGACGAGTCTGGCAGCATTGGGAAGCGCTATGCGCGCGTGGACGAGATTGGTTGTCCGTGGGCGGTCACGATTGACTTTGATTCCTTGACCAACGAAGATGTGACGTTGCGCGACCGCGACAGCACAGAACAGAAGCGCGTCAAGATCAAGGACCTGCGCCAGACTATTTACGAACTCTACACAGGCCAGAAGAAGTTCAATCAATTGTGAAGCAAAAGCCTTTTAAAGCGGTCATTTCTCGACAAGTTTCATTGGGAACGTAGTTTAGCCTGGGAGAACACACCGCTGAAGACGGTGGAATCGCCGGTTCAAATCCGGCCGTTCCCATCAGCAGATGGGACGGACGGGCTCGCCAACCGCAGTTGGCGTTGTCCGGCCGTTCCCATTCTTTATCCTGCAACAACTCCTGCTACTCCGACAATTCTGTTTGCGATGAGGTTGAAGACAATCATCATAATCAGGCTCAACATGCAATAGAGCATGGTGCTCTTGATGAGGTTTTTGCCGAGATCATACCGTTCTTGGAGTTTGTCTGCGCCGTTCTCAATGCCGTTCGCGAGGATGGTCAAGAGGAAGACGATCTGGAAGACGTATACGCCGACCACGAACTGGAAATAATACGTGGGAATGCCGTCACCGAACAAGCTTGCGATGTCGCTGACCCTGCCTGCGAGCTCGGTCGATCCAAGCGTACGGATATTACCTGAGAGCGCGCCGAGGATGTATGTGATCATGCTCGTGATCGCGATGACAATGCCTGCGATGGCAGGTGTGAGGAAGCTGATTTGCGATTTCATGTCCGAAATGACGTCAGCCATGAGATCTTTCAACCGTTCGTTGACCTTGTGGATTTCCTTGATGTAGCGCGAGATATTCAACAATGCCTGCGCAGCGATCACTGGTCCTTTGCGAATGCCTTCAACAAGGACTTTCATCGAGCTCTGGATGACATTGCTCGGGAAGTACACGAGCGCGCCCGTACGGGGATTGAAGAGCGCGTCTTTCACACCCATTCCCAGTTTTGCAATATTGGTCGCAACGAGTTGGAAGAAATGTCCACTGACCGTGTCTGGCATGACTTCAGCGACCTTGGAGAACGCGATTTCTGCAGGCAGCCCGTCACCGAGCCTGTTGCCGAGCTGGAAGAGCGCGCTGGCGAATTCGTCCTCGAGTTTTTTGGTCTGTTCGCGGATCTTGATGACGTTCTGCGAGCGGAGCTTGAAGTACAACCCGATGCTGAATGCCAGCGCGAGGGGGAATGCAAGGCTCAATAATGCAGCACCCATGCCGAACGGTCCGATGATCTCACCGGTGATCGCGCTTTCGCGATAACCGAGCACGCTGAATCCAAACGGCAACGGAATATCAAACGTCGGGTCAGGCTGAAAGGCATGCAGGATCACCGGAGCGAGTGCGACAAGCAACAACAAGCCTCCAATAAGGATGCAGATGAAAATGGGCTGAATCTGGATTTCTGTCTGTCCGATCTTGATGACGATATTGCGGTATTTCTTCAGTGAGGGATTGAGCTCAGCGATGTCGGTGTCGCCATAACCGGTCGGGCGTTTGCTCAGGATGTTCTTGCCCATCAAATAAACAAGCACGGGCAGGATGACATTGTAGAGCGTGGCGAGATGATACCACGCGACATTTTCCATGAAGCTCACCACAAGCGGCAGGATGACGAGGCCGAGGATGGGCAGGATGACGCCGAGCATATGGAGCATGGTGATCGGGCCCTTGAGGTTCTGGGCATAGTGGAGCATGCGTTCATAGGTCTCGTCAAGAATGACGTCGAGTGATTTGTCCAAAACCCCAAGCCTGCGGTCCTCTGAGGTTTCGTACAATGAACTCACGATGAGGTGGAATGCCTCGACGAATTCGTTATTCCACTTGCGCCACGTCTCGAGGTACATCTCGAGACTTTCCTTGACGCTTTCGTACTTCTGCGTTTCAACATCCCAGAGGATCTTCTTGAGGTCGAGCGCGAGCGGCGGCGCGAGATGTTCAGACGCGAATTCGATGGCAAGCTCAAGGTTGCTTGTGTGGCGCATGTATGTCACGACATAGAAGACGCAGAGCACCATCTGGTTGCTGGCTTTCATGCGCCAATTGTTCGCGAGGAAGATAGGGTATTTTCCAAGGACAAAGAGGAGTGCGATGCCTGAGAGCAGGAAGAAGAGGGTGAAGAAGAGCGAGTTCACGACCAACAAGCTGAACGCACTGCCGACGATCATGAGCGTGATCGGGAAGAGAATGCTGAACGCGATCACGTTCGAGGGCGTGATGGCAAAATGACAAATGTCGATAGATTCCTGCAATTGCTGGGCGCGAACAGGATCGACACGAACCGTGAAAAGCCTGCCTGAAAAAACGCAGAGCCGTTCATAGAAGCTCATGTGGCCAGGCATGGCTTCCTGTTTGAAGACTTGGTATTCCTTGCTCAACACGGGCTGGGGTTCGACGCTGGAGAGCTCGAGCTGCTGCTGGAGTTTTTGTTTGTACCGTTGCACTAAGTCCTGAGGGAGCTGGTTGGTCATGTAAGCAGGACAGGTTTTTTGATCGCGCGCTTGAACCATTCGCTCCATTCGGCAAAGATGCGCTTGTTGTTCAGCGCACCGAGTTCTTCGCGGATGCGGTCGCTGATGCGGTGGAATTCATCATTGGCCAAAACCGTGAAGTTTGCTTCGAGGAGTTCTGGCCGGTTGAGCTTGGTTGAAGTATTGACCAGTTCTTGCTTGACGTTCGCGCGCAGCAGGATGTTATCCCAGACTGCTTCCCAGTTTCCTGCCCATTCCCTGACTTGGCTCGCGATGGCCTTGATCACATCGCAATCACCTGCCAAGAGGTCGCGGCTGGGCTGGAGCATGTCGTCCTTGCTGTCGTATTTCATGAGGTCGACAAAGCCGCCCTCGGTCAAGGGGTCTTGTTCCCATTTCTTGCGGACTTCGGTGATTTGGGTGACGCGTCTGAACCGGTGCAGTCCATCAGGCGAGCGCACTGGATTTGCGATCACGAGCACATCGGTCGCCTTGAATGACGTGCGCGGTACGCCAAGGTCATTGACGACGCGGTCAAAGACGCCATAGGGACTGTCGCCATGGATTGTGCCCGCAACAACGTTCGCCAAAGCACCGATACGCATGGCTTCATACAGGGCTCGCGCTTCAACGCTCCTGACTTCTCCGACAATGAGTGAGGAATCGCCCATGCGGAGCGTGGTGCGGATTCCTTCATCGGCACTGACTTCGGTCGTGCCGCGGGTGAGTGCGCTCGCGACTTTCAAGCTTTGCACGTTATAATTGAGCTTGCGGAGCGCGTCCACTGGCAGTTCAAGGGTGTCTTCGATTGTGACGATGCGTCCCTTGCGCATGATTTCGACCATGAGCGCTCCGAGGAACGATGTTTTTCCTGAGCTGCGCGTTCCTGCAATGAGCATGGTACGCGCTCCATCAATGAGGAAACTGAGGATGCCTGCAGAGAGTGGAGTGATCATGTGATTCTTGATGAATAAGGGCAAGGTCCACGGCTTGTCGCGGTGCCTGCGGAGCGCATACGCAAGGCCGGTCGGGTTCAGGGGCGCGGTGATTGCTGCGACCCTCGCACGGGCAGCAGGTAATATTAGTTCAGTGTCGAGGATCGGGTTCGCCTCATCCAGCGGCCTGCCAGAAATCATGCGGAGTTTGGATGCCCAACTCTCTGCTTCGGTGACCGTGGGGACAATATTGGTCATGCAGTCTCCGAATTCGCTGTGCACGATGAAGATCGGCGTTCGCCCCATGGGGCTGTTGATCGTGATGTCTTGCACTTGTTCGTCATCAAGCAGCACTTCCACCAGTCCGAAGCCGACCGTATACCTAACCAGAATCTTGGTCAGTTCCTCGAGTTCCTTCTCGCGCAATCGTATGCCCCGGTAGCCAGCAAGCTCCTCAAGTAGGTCCATGCCGACATTGGTAAAGACCTGCCGCATGCGTTCAGGATCCACGAATTCTGAGCGCTTGGGCTTGTGCTCGGCAAGAATCTTGCGCGCAGCATCGAGAAGTTCGTACTTCTCCTCATTCAATTTAAATTCAGGCGGTGCGAGGTGATAGAGATATTGCACGGTCGCAGGGATGGAAAAGATCGTGACATCGCTCTCGCCGACTTGGTAACCTGCGATTTCTTCTCCTTCCGGAGGATAGCTTGCTTGGAGTTTGGTAAACATGAAATCAGGCTTGACCAAGGGCGTAAAGATCCGACGATAAGGTTCGCGATCACCAATGGTGTACCCCGCCAGGGTGGGCTTGGCCAAGGTGATCAGGCGCGTCTTGTCCAGACGGCTAATCAGGGTCTCGACCAAGCCCAGAAAAGTCTGGGTACTTGGTACACCTTCTCGAGATATTGCGCCCTGTTCAAGCTGGGTTCGTTCCCGGCGGGCGATACGAACCAGCTCGACGTAGGCACCGAGGGGGTCGGATTTCAGAGAACGGTGGAGTATCTCTTGGAGTTCAGTATACTTTGCGTCGACAAACCTGCGTGATAAGGGATCTGCAAGCAGGCCCGCGGACATGCGTTCTTTGCTGAGTTGGCGGAAGAGCTTTGCGATTTCGAGAAGCATCGAGGTCTGATTGTAGTCGTATTCGTAATCGCGTTTCTGGACGAGTAGGATCCTTGTGGCGGTCCCTGCCTCAGCGAGCGCCTCGATCACCAGCGCCATGACGCGCGGGTCGTCTTCGAGCGACGGGAAGAACGGGCACGTCTCGCAGTCGATTCTGAGGGTGATCTCCTCGCCTTCCCGGATGATCTCCGCAGTGCCGCAGGATGCCTCAGGCATCTTAATCCTCCTCCTCGCGCAGGCGTTCGAGCGCGATTTCGATGAGGTGCGACTTGTTGCGGTATTTCTTCGGTTCCTTGGAGACCTTCCGTTCAATCCACGTGATCAGGTCTTCCTCAATCGTTGCAGAGATGGGTTTTTTCACTCTAGCAAGCCCGGAGCGGTATATGATTTTATATATTTTGTGTTTTTAAGTAATACTAAATAATAATAAATATATTTTATCATATATCTTACTACTTGAGAAGAACACCGTAAGGTTAAAGTAGTTCCTCTGTTTCACGTGAAGGTATGGCAGACGAAGCGTTCGCGCTGTCCGAAGCATCAGCCTTCGGAACAGTCCCTACTCCTCCTGAACGGAGGGGTCTTTTTGCATCCAAGCAGGCTCCAGGCCCGAGTCCCGAAGCCCTTGGTCTTGCCGAGCAAATCAATGGTCTGGCAGCGCGCATCCGTGTTTCTGAGGAGCGGTTCAACGAGCTCCGCAAGAAGTTGCTCTTTATCGAGCAGAACATGCTCGCAAACCACAAAAAGCTCTTGGGTGATCTGAAGTCCTCCAATGAGGAGATTGACGAGTTGCGGCATAAGATCGAGGAGATCGAGGATCGAGTGATCATGATCATCAAAGAGCTCCGCTTTACTGCCCGAAAGTCAGACGTGGACGTACTGCGACGGTATATCGAGTTATGGGATCCGGTCAAGTTTGTCTCTGCTGAGCATGTCGAGAAGCTCATCCACGAGATCCTCGCCGAACGCGGTTTGGCCGTCCCTGAAGAAGAACAGAAGCAAAACATTTAAGAAGTAAATTGTCGAGAAATAGCCGAAAAAGAGGTTCCCATGGGCATTTTGGATATCTTCAAGAAGAAAACTGCTCCATCTTTTGGCCCGCCTGTCGGCTATCCGGTTCCGATGGGTATGCCTGTGCCTGGATCCTTGCCGCCTGCTGCGCCAGCTGAACAAGTGATTGCTATGCAGCAGCAGGGCATGACGAATAACCAAATCATTCAAACATTACAGCGTCAGGGCTATCAGCCCCAACAGATTTATGATGCTTTGTCGCAGGCAGAATCGCGTGCAGGTATTGAGCCCATGCCTGAATCTCCTGCTCAGACTCCCATGATGCCTGCGCAGGCGCAAGGTGAGGTTCCCAAGGGCTACGAGGAGATTGCTGAGGCGATTGTTGAGGAGAAATGGCATGAATTCACGCGTGAATTAGGCAAGATTAACGAATGGAAGGATGCTACGACTTCACGTTTGGATAAGTTTGAACAATCAGTTTCAGACATGAAATCAGACCTTGACAATTTACACAAGGCAATCGTGAGCAAGATCTCAGAGTACGACAAGAACCTGTTGGACGTAGGCACGGAAATCAAGGCGATGGAGAAGGTCTTCCAGAAAGTCCTTCCTGAGCTTACTGGCTCCGTAGCAGAGTTGTCGCGCATCACCAAGACGGTCAAGACCAAGCCTGCACTAGCACCGGTCAGGAAGAAATAAGCGTTTATTCTTTTGCCGAAAGCCGGTTGATCGTAAACATCGCGATGAGCAGGATCAAGGCAAGCCCGAGTACCTTTGGATGGAATAACGTGGCCCAGAAGCCGATCTCTTCTCCTGCTGTAACTGTCGTGACATTCTGGCCTGCAGCAAGTTTACCGAAAGTAACTTCCTCGGACACGACTGCAGTCAGAGAACCGAGGCCGATAATGAGCATGAGTGCAAGCACCCAGTACGCGATAGTGCTTCCATAGGCCTTTCCTGTGATGACTTCACGGACGGTTTTTTCTTCGATACCAAGTGCATAATATGCAAGGAGGAGCAGGATTGCGAAAACGACGAGGAGCACGAACCATGGTGCCATGCGGTTGATGGTCTTGACAGCAATACTGCTGAACATGGTCATAACGCCGAGCACGAACGCAATGATGAGGGGAACGCCTTTATTGTCCTTGAACCACTCAAGGCGTGAGAGCAGCGCATACACAATCACGAGAACAAAAATAAACGGAAAGATGACACTAAACTTCTGCAATAACCCAACATCAAGCGGAGTGACCATGTCTTTTTAACCCTAAAACTTCTGTATTACTTCGGTTTAGGCTTAGGTACGGGGAGTTCAGTGAATGCTTTCTCCCACCAGGTGCGCTTATCTTCTTCATCACCGCGCGTGACGAACCATACAACGAGTCCGAACACAAGGAGGATAACAATAAGTGCCTGTATACTTGGATCAATGTAGCTCAGGATAGGTATTGTCGTGAGCGAGCCGATAAAGATAAGTACCAAAATGATGGCTGCCACGACCGCAATCCATCCGCCAATGGCAAAGCCCGCTGCCTCTCTGCCAAAGCCAAGACCGAGCATCAAAAGGAGCAGAACAACCACAAGCACAAGAAGTGCAACTTCGGGAATGGCATCATTGATAATGCTCACAATATCGTACTGGGAAGGATACATCCCTGTAGCGTGTGGAATGACTGTTACAAGGGCGATTGCGAGCGACAGAACAACATTGTATTTCTTGCTTTGCTCACCAAACATTTGGACTTTCTGCAATACTGCAAAGAAGATCGTGAAGATGAGGATGAAGGGCAGGATGATTTCGCGGACTCCCCAGTAGTCGAGCCAGTACATGAAGTTACTGAAAACGCCTCCACCGCGTCCGCCTCGATAGCCGCCGTAAAATTGGAAGAGCACCATGGTTCACCTCATTTGCTTGGACTTCCGCCACCGCCTGATGCGGGTTCGCGGGTCATCCAGACTACGAAGACAATGATGAAGATTATTAAGATTATCGCTGCTACAGCAGTTGATGTCCAGAATTGGCCGAGATAGCCGAAGAGCACGTCAAGCCAGCTCTGGCCTGATTCTGTGCGGATCGCGTCCATGAAGACGAAGACGATGCCGATGAACATGATGATGGCGAACGTGGTCTTCCAGCCCTTCTCAAGCGCGATGGGTTCTTTCTCTTTGGGCGCGTAGAACGTTCCCACCAGCAGCAAAAAGAATACGCCCAGCAGGACGAGCACGACGATATTCGCACTCACGCGCGTGATGGTCTCGACAAGTTTGCTTGACGCGATGACCATGAACGCGATGACGAATGCCGCCATGGCGTTGAGGTTCTTCTTGGTGAATGTTTTGCCTTCGATCTCTTCAGTGCCGAGAATTTTGCTCTTCTCAAAGATGGCGAACGTGATGGTGAACGTGAGCAGGAAGGGCAGAACGACGTCATAGATACCGATGCGTTCAAAGAACCCGATAACGTTTCCCAAGACTGTATGCTGCGGCATAGTACATCCTCTTTTTCGCAGCGATAACTTTAAATACGTTCCTATATAAAACTTTCGTCGGAGAAAAATGCACGTCAACAAACAGGCATTCACGCAGATGCGTCAGCAACTCGTGAAGCATGACGCGCTGCGCGAAGAGCTCATCAAGACGTCGCGCGACGCGCTCTCGGCGTCCAAGAAGGCGATCTATTCATTGCATCGCGGCGAGACCGCCACGGCGCGCGCGCAGCTGGCAAGCGCCAATAAGACCATTGCGAAGATGAACGCGCTCATCCGCAAGGACGCGCATCTTGCTGTTACAGGTGCGTACGCCGAGGCATTGGAAGAGTATGTCGAGGCCGCGTGCTATTTCTCGCTCATGACGAAGAAGACGCTTCCGACCGCGCAGCAGCTCGGCGTGGACGTGGACAGCTACCTGCCTGGGCTCTGCGACCTGGTCGGCGAGCTCGTCAGGAAAGCCATCAACAGCGCGATCAGGAACGACGCGAAGACCGCATTGGAGATCCGCGAGTTCGTCACGCAGGTCTATCAGGAGCTTATGCTCTTCGACTTCCGCAATTCACCGACACGAAGAAAATTTGACAGCATCAAGTACGGCCTCGAGAAGCTCGAAGACCTCGCTCTGCAGCTGAAGATGAAGCGCAGATAGTTGCAAAGTTTTAAATAACGCCCTCGTTCTGCAAAACGCATGATCTTATCGCTGAACAAGCGCATTTCTGCAGCAGAAGTACAGCAGAAAAATGAAGGAGAGGAGGTCCTTGTCGCAGGCTATGCTGCAGATGCGAAAGAGCTTGGCAAGATCGCATTCATTGTTATCCGTGACCGTTCAGGCACGGTGCAAATTGTCGCAACGCCAGACAATTCTCAGTTCAAGGACATCGGTGCCATCCCGCGTGAATCCATCATCGCAATCAAGGGCGTGGTCAAGCAGAGCAAGCTCAAAAGTGGTGGCAAAGAACTCCAACTGCAGCAGTTCGAAGTGGTGAATCCTTCCCAATCCGTGCTGCCGATTGATTTCAGCGGCAAAATTCCCACAGTGCTCGACAAGCGTTTGGACTATCGCATTCTTGACTTGCGCAATCCAAAAGTGCTCGCGATCTTCAAGGTCCGCAGCAGAGCGAATATGGCGCTCCGCGAATTCCTGCTCAATGAAGGTTTCATGGAGATGCAGACGCCCAAGATCATTGCAGCCGGCGCTGAGGGCGGCGCGACCTTGTTCCCGGTCGTGTACTACGACAAAAAGGCATTCCTGTCGCAGTCTCAGCAGTTGTACAAGCAAATGATGCTTTCTGCGGGTTTCGAAAAGGTTTTTGAGATCGGTCCGACGTTCCGTGCCGAAAAGTCGCACACGACCAAGCACTTGACTGAGTTCACGCATTTTGATTTCGAGATGGCATTCATTGACGATGAGGATGACGTGCTCAAGGTGCTTGAGCAGTTGTTCGTACACGTGCTCAAGGATGTGCAGAAGAACTGCAAAGACGAACTGGCATTGCTCGGCATCACGCTTGACATTCCCCAGCTTCCGTTCCCACGCGTCACATACAAGGAAGCGCTCGAACTGTTGAATGCCGCAGGAGCGAAGCTGACGTTCGGTGATGACATTGGTTCTGAGGATGAGAAAAATCTTGGCGAGATCGTCAAGAAGAAGCACAAGAACTCGGCGTACTTCTTGACCAAATATCCGTACAGCCTGAAGCCATTCTATGTCATGACCGATGGCGAGATTTCGCGCGGATTCGACTTCGAATATCGCGGCATGGAACTCGCTTCTGGCGGTCAGCGTGAGCATCGTGTCGAAGCCCTGCAGAAACAGATCAAGGGAAAAGGCTTGAAGGCCGGCGATTTCGAGTTTTACCTCGACGCGTTCAAGTACGGCATGCCTCCGCACGGGGGCTTTGGCATGGGTGTTGACCGGCTTGTGCAGATGATGTTACAGTTGGGCAACATCCGTGAGGCGGTCCTTTTCCCGCGCGACCCTGAACGTCTCGAGCCGTAATCGCACAGCAACCTTTTTAAAGACTGGCGTTCTCCTCTCGTCTATGAGCAGCATTTCAGTTCGTGGGAATAATAACCGTTGAAGTCTTGCATAGTCCCCTCGTTGCGCTCATATCAATTCTTTTTTTGGGCCTGTAGCTTAGCCCGGTGGAGCGGTCGGCTGTTAACCGACAGGTCGCCAGTTCAAATCTGGCCAGGCCCGTATAATATTCTGAGAGAAGGGGAAGATGACAAGAAAATTATCGCTTGAGGAAATCATGCAATCTGGCATTTTGGTGCCAGGACAAGAATACGTGGCAGACTATCTTCGGTCTGCGCCAGAACCATCAGGTATCTACGAACATTCAGCCGCAACCAAAACATGTAAGGAAAAAATAGAATTGCTCCGAATAGAAACAGGAATGCCGTGGGAACTCAGGCAAGCAATCCGTGCGGTTTATTTCAAGCATGGCGGTTTATTGCATGTTGTCGTCACGCCTGAGCTCGGTGTTGCTCGTATTGATACCACGCCTTGCTTTGGGAAAACTCTTGGGACGGCTACTGAGCTTCCAGATTATATGGAACATGGCACGTGCACGCCATTCATTGCTGAGTGGGACATTTCGGCTGCGGCAGGACGCGTGCAACACATGTACGTGCATTATAAGCCAGAATTCGAACACATGCTTGGCGATTTCTCCATCGGTGGGAAAGGCCATGATGCACAAAAACGTTCCTTGTGGATGCAGTATGGTGATGCTGTACGGTTGCTGCATAAGCAATTCGGTGAGGTCGTTACTGTTCAGGACATCTACACGCTGCCTCCGAAACAGGTACGGAGCAAACTTATTAAACAAGCCGTCGATGAGGTGAGGTCGTATGGTAGATAAATTCCTCACTGTTAAGGAAGCCCTCGCAAAAGGCAAGGGTAAAGTCCAGCTGCGCGGCTGGGCGTATCGTGAACGCAAGTTCGCGGACAAAGTATTTGTCGTGCTCAGGGATAGCACCGGCATCATCCAATGCGTGATCAAGAAGGATGCTGTGCCGGCAAAGACCTTCACGTCTGCGGAAGATGTCAGCATCGAGTCAAGTTGCATGATTGCTGGTGAGTTGAAGAAGGATGAGCGCGCGCCTGGCGGGTATGAAGTGCAAGCGACTGATTTCCAGATGGTGCAGCGCGCTGAGACGTTCCCGATCGCCAAGGACTTCAGCCCAGAATTTTTGCTTGATGTCCGTCACTTGTGGTTGCGCAGCAGGAAATTGACTGCGGTCATGAAAGTCCGCGATACTGTTCTCTGGGCGATCCGGGAGTTCTTCCGCAAGGATGGCTATTATGAATGGAGCCCGCCGATCTTCACACCAGTTGCGTGCGAGGGCGCAACGACCTTGTTCGAAGTCAAGTACTTTGACGACAAGGCATACCTGACGCAGAGTTGGCAGTTGTATGCAGAAGCAGGCATCTTCAGTCTTGAGAAAATCTTCACGATCTCGCCTTGTTTCCGCGCCGAGCGTTCGCGCACCTCACGACATTTGGCAGAGTTCTTGATGGCAGAAGCAGAGACTGCATGGCAGGACTTTGCAGGATTGCAAAAACAGACTGAGGAACTGGTGAGCTTCATCATCCAGAGTGTGGTGGAAAAGCATCCGGACGAGCTCAAGGAGATCGGTCAGGATATCGCGAAGCTCAAGAAGATCAAGCCGCCTTTTCCGCGCATGACCTACACTGACGTCCTGAAGCTTTTGAAGGAAAAAGAAGGTAAGTCCATTCCGTGGGGCAAGGACTTGCGCACGGTCGAGGAAGACTTGCTCATGAAGCACTTTGACAAGCCGGTGATCGTCACGAATTATCCTAAGGAAATCATGGCGTTCTACAAGCCTGCTGATCCCAAGGATCCCAAGACTGCGCTGTGCATGGATATGCTCGCGCCCGAGGGCTACGGCGAAATCATCGGCGGCTCGCAGCGTGATTTGGATGTCAAGGCGATGCAGAAAGCGCTCAAGGACGCAGGCGAGCACGCAGAACACTATCAATGGTATTTTGATTCGCGCAAGTACGGCAGCGTGCCGCACGCAGGCTTCGGTCTGGGCGTGGAACGCATCATCGCCTGGCTGTGCAAGTTGGATACGATCAAGGACGCGATTCCGTTCCCGCGCACGATGTCGCGTAAGACGCCGTAATGACTATGGTGCTTGAAGCAAGTATTCCCTACTTGAGTGAACTGTCCTATCTGGCAATTCCCATAGTCATCTTGCTCATGAGCATTGGTTTCTTGCCGATCATGGAAGAAATCATCCTGCTCACTATAGGGTATCTTGCATTTACGGGCATATTCAATCTTGGAATTGCAATGGTCGTGACGGTTGCGAGTATTATTCTTGCAGACAACGTGTATTTTTATCTCGGAAGTCATGGTCATCTGCTGCTGAGGCGGTATTTGAATGGAGGAATTCTTGCGCGCGTCAAGAATTCAGTGGACAAGCATGGTCCGGTTGCTGTCTTCACTGCGCGGTTTGTTCCAGGAGTGCGTTTCTTGATGCCTTGGGTGGCGAGCACGTCAGGCATGCGGTGGAGGAGGTTTGCGCTTGCTGATGGCTTTGCTGCATTGTTGCAGACACCGTTGTTTATCATTATTGGATACGCGCTTGGTCCGAGCGTGCAGCGCGTGATTGGTTTTGCCCAGTCATTGCACAAAATCATGCCGTTGTTGGTGCTCATCGTGCTCGTGTTCGCGGCAATACTGATTTGCATTAACCGCAGGAGCATGCGTCAGTTCGTGAGCCAGTTCTCAGGTGGAGCAAATGGTCGAGTATAAGGGCTTTCGCGGTATCATTGCGTTCCTGCTCATTCTCGTACTTGTCTTGGTCATCCTTTTTACAGTCCTCAATATTCTGATTCTGCTCATTCCGGTCGCAATCGTTATTATCATTGTGTCCTGGCTGCTCAGCAAGCTCTGGAAACGCCGTCAGAAACCGATTGTGCGCGTATTCATAAAGAAATTCTGATTTACAATCCAAGCAATCGATCGACGTCTTGCGAGACGCGTTTCTCAAAGTCTGCAACGCGTTCGCCTTCGTCTTTCTCTGCTGAGAGCACGCGCATGAGTTCTTTGGCAAGCATCGCTTCCTTGTCTGCAGGCATGAGTTTGAGTTGTCCTGCGTGTTCGCGGATGAGCTTGTCCTCGATGTCTTCAATGCTTGCCGTGCTGACCTTGATCTCCTCGAATTCTGTGCTCTCGAGCTTGTTCGTGTTCTTGAGCACGATGTATGCGCTCTTGCTCGTGCATGCCGCGACAAACGAACCAAAATCAATGTCGCTCGGCTTGCCTTGACTGAGTGTTCCCTCGATACGAAGAAGCACGATTGCATTGGCAAGCGTGTGCTTGTCCACTTCATCTTCGAGCAATGCCGAAACTTCTGCCGCAGTCCTGTGGTGCGCATCGACAAAGACTTTCACGACCGGATGCAAGAGAATCTTCTCGTGCGTGACCACGCAATTCTCCCAGAGCACGAAGCTTCCGCATGCGAGTTTTTCGAGTTCTGCGAAATTGTTCGGAAATACCGGCCCGGGATAGACAATGTTCGGATAGTTCTTGAGTTTCTCGTGCTGCACAACATGGACGTGTCCGCCGGCATAATAATCAAAGCCTTGCGGCAATAGCGACACGGGTATCGCGTCCATGTCTGCGAGCTCGATTGGTTTGAGTTCTGCAAGCGCAGAATGGAACAAGAAGATTTTGGGTCCGGCAGCAATTTCGAGATGTTCCTTGAGCAGGTCGTCATAATAATACTTCTCCAAACCACCTTTCTTGCCGAACAGGCCGGTGATCTTGGTGTTGGTCTTTGCGTCCACGGTGAACTTGAGCTTGAGTTTCCCATTCACCACCTCCCCTTTGACAACATTCACGACGAGGCCAGCATACTCAAGCACATCGATCATGGTCTTGCCGCTCGGGGAGAAATCATGTGAACCGGGAATGAGATAGACAGGAATGCTGAGGTCCTTGAGTTCTTTGAGTTTTTGCACGCCGATCTTGAGCGAATCCATGGACGGCAGTGGTGTATTGAATAAATCTCCGGCGATGAGCACGAAATCAACCTGCTCGGCAATGCAGCGATCGATGACCGTGCAAAAGCTGCGGGTATTCACATCGCGGAGCTTGGGCTCGCGCCAACCGCCGAGATGCACGTCTGCGAGGTGTGCGAATTTCATGATCCGATGCCGGCAAAGGACCGTGCCGGTTTTGCAAATGCTTTAATCGTTTCTTCAAATGCTGGGATCTTGACGGGTGTTGCGAAGGGCAGGAAGTTTGACGTGATGATTGCTTCGCCTTTGTCGAGCGATGCGATCGTACGCTCATCTGCGCTGAGATCTTGCGCAGCGCTTTCGATGACTGCTTGGCGTTCTGGCTTGAGTTCGATTCCGAGGATGATTTTCGTGTTTATGTTTGCGAGGATGTCGCGGGGAATCAATGAGGGCAATTGAGTGATTGCAGTGAGTCCGACCTTGAATTTTCTTCCTTCGCGCGCGATCGTTGCAAACACATTTGGTCCGCGTTCAAGCACTTCCTTACCGAGCACGCGCGGTGCCTCTTCCAAGACAATGGAAATCACCGGTGCGCCTGCGAGATCTGCAGTATTTCGCCTGCGTCGTTCAAGAATCTCGGTTGCAACAATGCTGCCGAGCAGGATCTCGATTGCGCCGCTGTATTCTGAGGTGTCGATGATGACGGTCTTGCCGTGTTCGAGCTCGCGTACAATGTCTTCGATCGTGCTCCCGCCCGCATGGGTGTCAAAGATGCCGTGGCAGTGCACAAGCTCGCCGTCAACGCTCAGGCTGAGCATCTGGAGGAATTGTCGTTTGACGACATTGAGTGTTCCTTCCTGGAAGTTCGGCAGCGGTGTTCCACGCACTGCGTGCTCAATCCATGCATCTCGGTATTGGGTGTAATACGCATGCATGGCTTGCCATTGTGCGTCGCTCCAGTCTGCAGTGCCGCGGAAGTGCGCGGGCGTGAGTTGTCCGAGATTGATCTTCAATGTCCGGGCACCTGCAGGAGGATCGCGCGGAGTGTAATATGTCATGCGTTCTGCTGCACGGGGATGATCCTTGAGGCCCTTGCTGTTCCTGCCATAATATTCGTCGTGCGGGTCGAGCACGAGCAGACCGCAGTAGTCTTCGGCGAGTGTATGCCAGAAAAGGGTGTGCATCAGCACTGATTTGCCCCTGCCCGTGGTGCCAGTGACGAGCACGTGATGACTGAACGCCTTGAGCCCGTCGAGATACAACGGCACGTCGATGACCTTGCTGCCCGAGCGCAGGTTGCCGACAAAGAGAGGGTGTGGTCCTTTGGTGCTCAAGAACGAGACGTCCTGTGCAGTCACGTCCCGAATCTCTGAGAAACAGGATGGTAATGTTTTTGCAGCACGGCAAGCATTCTGATTGATCATCGCCAAATTCTTGACGCGTGCCAGGATGTAATTGCGCATGGCTTCGTCGAAGAAATTCAGCGCGATGTCGTCCTCAAGTTTCAGTCCGGAGAGCAGTTCGAGCTGTTGTTGTCCGAGCTGGGATCCGTAGACGAGATCAAAGACCTGCAAGAGCATCTTGCCGTGCGGCGTGTCGGTGATTAACAGCTCGCCGAGTTCTAAGGCTTTGCCTGCTTTTTCGCGCACGAGAATATCGTTGAACTCCCCCGAGACGATGAGACCCTTGGTCACACTGTCCGCCACCAGCCAGCGTATTATAAAGATTGTGCAAGCGTGTCCCGTGCAGCGCAAAACATTTATACTCAGCATTCTCGCGTGCGAGCATGCCGCGCAGGAAGAACAATCTGATCAAGAAGGGCATTGCCAAGAAGGCGCTCGCAGCAGCAAAAGAGCTTGAGAAAATTCCTGCTCCGTCGGAAAAAGAGATTGTTGCGGTCTATAAGAAAGCGTTCGAGGAGGCCAAGCGCCTGCAGAAACTGCTGAAGCCTGAATGGTTTGTCAAGGATACTGACAAACCTGCAAGAAAAAAGAAGAAATAATGTTGCTACCCGACGGTAAACGTGCTGGTTCTCGACGAAAAATTTATAAAGGTGGGATGTTTTGTACGGAGATTATCGACGGAAACGTCGTTTGTGGGGGGTCTTCTGGTCATCCAGAATGATTCCACAAAAAGGAGGAATCTACTATGGCAGAAAAAGTTGCAAAGGTCGGAGTGAAAAAGGCAGGCGGATATCTCTACTTTGTTGACAAGCAGGGAGACGTCTCGCGTGCCAAGATGGCCCGCGGCCGCAAGAAGGGTGCAGGCAGCAGGCCAGAGAAGGTCGCTCGTGTCGGAGTCAAGAAGCAGAAGGGCTACTTGTACTTCATCGACAAGCACGGCGACATCTCGCGCGCAAAGATGGCGCGCGGCGGACGCTAAAACCGTTCGTCTTTTTTTCTTTTCTCTTCTTTTTTGTTCCGAAAAGTATAAATAGACAACAACTCGAGAGAGCAGCAACAGCGAAAAAGGTGTGTGGTTGTGGTCTTTAGCTTTGTCAAACGGGTTTTCAATCAGTTCATGCGTGATTTCTTCGCGAGCCGCAAGGATCTCAAGCTCGGCTTGTACGGCCCGCCGAATTCTGGCAAGACCACATTAGCGAACAAGATCTGTATGGACTGGGTGGGCGAGGAGCTCGGCACCGTGAGTCCGCTCATGCACGAGACGCGCGAGATCCAGATCAAGGAGCAGATCTCGATCAAGAACAAGAATGGTAAGGAGCTCTTGTTCAATCTCGTGGACACGCCTGGCATCGCGACCAGGATTGATTACGAGGAATTCCTCAAGTCAGGAATGTCTGAGAATAAGGCAAAGAAGCGTGCACGTGAAGCAACGAAAGGAGTCATCGAAGCAATCAAATGGCTGGACGAGATGGATGCTGTACTCGTCGTGCTCGATGCGACGCAGGACCCGTATTCACAAGTGAATGTCACGATCATCGGCAACCTGCAGGCGCGCGATATTCCAGTGCTTATTGTGGCGAATAAGGTCGATCTCAAACGCTCCAACATGAAGAAGGTGCAGGCCGCGTTCCCGCAGTACGAAGTCATCGGTGTCTCAGCCAAGTATGGCAGGAACATCAAGGAATTGTATGAACAAGTGTTCAAATTGGTGAAGTAAATGGTCACGATACAATTGTTGCCATACACGGAAATCGAGACCTTGAGCTCGGTCGGAAGGATCCGCAAGCTCCTGAACATCGCCAAGCAGGACAAGATCGTGCTCCTCCAAGGACGGTTGAGAAAAGAGGAAGAGACTGAACTCATCAAGGCCACGATGGAAGAGATCAACAAGGAATTCAAGGGCATCGAGCTCGCAGTCATCCATCCTGCCCAAAGCCAGCTTTCTGGACTCCAGAAGCTCAAGAATGACATGCTGAGCGCGGTGCTGGGCGACCGTCAGGGGCTCACGATCATCGGGCCTGCGAGCGTGGTCAAGGCAATCAAGAAGGACCCGAACAAGATTGAATTGCTGACCTCGGAGAAGCGGAAACGCTCAAGGAGATGAAGCATGCCCCACCAATGCGTCCGTTGCAACACATTCTATGATGATGGCAACGAAGCAATCCTGAAAGGATGCTCGTGCGGTGCCAAACTGTTCTTCTTCATCAAGAAAGAACGTCTTGAAAAGGCGCAGAAAGTTGCCCAAGATGCTCCGCCGGCGAATGAGGAGGAGCGCAAACAGATTGAAACTGATGTTTTCGACGTGCTGGGTTTCGAGGAGCCTGAGGAACCGGTGGTCTTGGACTTGGAGAGCGTGCGTGTGCTCAAGCCCGGCAAATATGAGATAGATCTCGTGCACTTGTTCAAGGGCGAACCGTTGATTTTCAAGCTTGCTGATGGCAAGTATATCATTGATGTTGCCGAGACGTTTCGGCGGATGCGCAAGAATTGATGAATCCGCTTGAGCAGACACGGATCGCGTGTGCCGGAATCGTTGCCGTGGCAGCGATTGCTGCGATCATCATCCTGATCATGGCTGCTGGTGCCAGACCAAGCACGACCGGGGCAGTGAGCACAGAAGTGTGCCCTCGGGAGACCGCTCCGATTATTTCTGGAGAGCGTTTTCTTGGTGAGCTTGGGCAGTTCCGCGCGCAAGGATACGAGTGTTTCTTCGGGTATGACGGAATCACGCCGTGTTGCGTGCATGCGGGCGCGTATCCCCGTCGGGCGACTGCAGAAAAGTTTATATAGGAGTAAGCTCAACGAAGCTTCATTGTATCAAGAGGTGATATTCAATGGCTGAAGAAGGCAGAAACCTGAGTCTCGTGATTCTCGGTATTGTTGCAATCATTGCAGTAGTCGGCCTGGTCCTGCTCTTATCAGGAGGAAAGGCCACCAAGACCGGACAGATCCTGAACGTTCCGGCATTGGCAGGCAAGCCGGACTGTGACAGTCCGTGCACGCCGGTGCTGATGGGCCCGACTGAGCGCGATGCGATGTTCCAGAAGGACGACTTCGAAAAGGCATACAACAACAAGTGCTTCAAGACTGGGTACAGCGATCCGCGCTATCCAGGCGTCCTGACTGCAGGTGATGACAACTTGTTCTGCTGCTGCCCGACCACGCGTGGCGAGTCGGTCATTCACGGCGACCAGTCCATCGTGAAGGGACCGCCCTTCAAGGACTATGGTGGCGTGCCGAATGAGCGCGACAGCGGCGTTCCCGTCGGACCATACATCATTGAGCGCTAAAGGCGCTTCATTTTTTCTTTTCATTCATTTCTTTCTCTTGTTTTACTGGCTCAGCCAAAAGAAAAACGTTTATATAGCTAAAGAATACGAGCAGAGAAAAAAGAGGCGTATGCATGGAAGATAAGCAGATTGCAGCAATTGTTCTTGGAGTAGTCTTGTTGAGCGCTATTGGCGGGCTTGCGCTTGTTCTCGGTCCTTCAACAACTGGAGAAATCTCGAGCTATCAGAAATTACCGCATTATGGCGGCGTAAGTGATCAGCCTGACCCGCACACGCAGTATCTCGTGATCGATGAGGGCGTCTGCAAGCGCGTTATCGAGCGATATACGACGTTCTTGTCGTGGGTTGATCACGCGTGCCAAGAGCTGAATCATGGCAGGCAAAAGCGCGAAGCAGACTGCCGTTATCAGGCAGAACTTGAGGCAGAGACCAAGTGCAGGCCTGCGCCCGTGTTCGCGAACATCCGGCCGCCAGAATTCCTGACCGGCATGGTTCCGGTAGATCCTTTGGGCTGCGCGAGCCTGGCTGAAAATTATGATTTTGTCCTCCAACAGACCTTAGAGAACAGCGAGGCTCCCAAGCAGACGATCGCCATGGTGAACCCGTGCACAGGCAAGGCAGAGCCGGCACAACGCCAATCCTTGAATGCAGCCGGGCCGTTGCGTGAGTATGCTCGCACGGCCTTCGTGAGCGGTGACGTGTCTGGTTATGTGACTGGAGAAACAGATAAGCCTGGCGAGTTGCGCTACACGCGCTGTACGTTAGGCAAGGCGCGCGTCATCGTTTCAGGCGTGCCTGTGTGCAACACGCTGGATTAATTCTCAGCATCAATCACGAGTCGCGCGATATCAGAAATCAACGAAGAAATCGTGCTGCAGCCGTGCGCGATGTGCGGGAATGATTCGCTGAGCGATGCGTATGCCTCCTGGCGCTCAATTCTCCGTCGGGCGACGTCATCAGCGAGCTGTTTGTTCTGTTCGTGCACTGCTTTCATCGCGTCGAGATAATCGTTTTCAAGTTGGCTGAGCAATGTGGCCACAAGCCCGCGCTGTTTTGCAGGGAGTCCTGCGCAGTCCTTGCACAAACCCTTAACTGCATCAGCAAACTGTTCGATGTGGTGCACGAGCATCCATGCGTGCAGCACGCCGACAGGCGACAGGCGGAAGCGCGCAGCAGTGCTCGAATTTCCGAGCGCGCTTTTGAGCAGTCGGGTGAGCAGGAAATACAACCGGTTGACGTCATAGTCGCGGATTGCAACGCTCTCGCTCAGGTTTTTGCCGTTGGCAGTTGTGATGCAGTCTTGGAGCATGGTGCGGACGATGATGTCCATGCGCTTGATGCTTTTGTCGACAGAAATCTCCTGCAAATTCAATAAGTCCTTTGCAGATATTTTGGTGGCGGTCTGTTCTGCGATCTCGAGCGCAACAAAGTCATGGAGCATGCGCCTGATCTCGGTTGCGTGCTGGGCAATGTTCTCGCCGACCAAGTCAATCGTGCTGGCGTTGTTCACGTATGCTGCTGAGATCTCGCGCTGGATGGTATCAAGCTGTTTGCCATCCACAGGAATCATGACATGTTTTTGTTCCCCTGCTGCCTGTTCGGCAAGATGCGGCGTAACAAGGAGTTCGCTGTCTGATTTTTCGTGGACATACAAGGTCGCCCCTTTGCCAAGCTTGTTCTTCTCAAGCCATTGCTTGGGCAAGGAAATCGTGTGGCTGGCTTGGCCTGCCTTGACTAGTCTGCGGATGTGCACCAAATCACCTCGTTTATGTACGTACTTGCCGTACTCAACGTAGTATAAGTACGGTAGATATATATCAATGTTTCGCCACAACAAAAACAACAATGAACAACGCATCATTGGGCACACGCGTATGACGCACGGCGCACAAACGCACGCGTGTGAACACAGACCCGGTTGCTGAGCGCCAACACACAACCAAAAGCTAAGGCCCGGGCACCCCCAAACCATTGTTGTTCACCACACACCATGAAGAACGCACAAGGACATCCAAACCTTGAGGAAGCATTGGTAGAACTCGAGCAGTTGCGCGAGGAGAACACCAAGCTCCGGAGATTGCAGTACGACAAGGTCACGGATCTCTATTGTCGTGCAGTCTTTGAAGAACACGCAACACACTTGCTGGATACTGCTTCTCAAAACAACAAGACCGTTGCCTATCTCGAGATTGATCTCGATCATTTCAAATTGATTAATGATACCTACGGACACCCAACAGGCGATGCAGCGCTTGCGCACGTCGCACGCCTGCTCAAAGAAAACATTCGTACAACGCCTTCTGCTCCTGCATATGAACGACGATGTGGATCACTCGATGAGATTCCTGATATTATGGGGCATACAAACGAAGAAACAGTGGAGATCGGCCGGGTCGGTGGCGAGGAATTCGGCATCGCCTTGTACGGCCCGGATGCGCGCGAGGCAGAGGAGATTGCCGAACGGCTGCACAACGCGCTTCGCAGCACTCCCTTTACCGCTGCAAACAACAAACCAATTCCTCTCACGATGAGCATTGGCATAGCGACGACTGAAACAGCGATGTCTTGGAACGACTTGTATCAAGGTGCGGACCAAGCCCTTTATCGCGCGAAGCAGAACGGGCGCAACCGCACCGAACTTTTCAGGGCAGGCATTCCCTGCTCTGATCATTATACCACGGACGCGGTTCCGCTTCACTCATGACACGCTCAACCCCCTCTCTCACCAGGCGCGTATCGCCAACTCTTTCTTTGATACGCGCCACTTTATTTTTCTTCGTCGGGCTGTGATGTCTGATGCTCCCTAAAAATCCCGCTCAGTGGGAGCGGATTGACCGATTCTTGATGTCTTTCTCGCCAGACGAAAAAGTCGCAATCATCCACGATGCTGATCCTGATGGTTTGTGCTCGGCAGTCGTGATGAGCAAGCTTGTGGAACGTTTGCGCGGCAAGCCTGCAGATCTCCATCTGAATCCTCCGAAGGGAACGCGCAATACCATCCTGCCAGAAGTCCTCGAGCTGCTCAAGAAGAAACACATTACCAAAGTCATTTTCACTGATCTGCCTGTGCATGAGGATACTGCCGCGATCAAGAAGCTCGAAAAGCAGTGCACGGTCTTGATCATTGATCATCACACGTTCTTTCAGGACATCACGTCTGAACGCACAGTTCTTGCCATGCCTCAATTGCTCGCAGATGACATTGATCCTTCGCGGTATGCCTCGAGCAAGCTCGCGTATGATCTTGCCAATAGGCATTCCAGCATGGACGAGAGTGATTGGATTGCTGCAATCGGTACGATTAGTGACATGGCAGGTAGTGCGTGGCCAGAGTTCCTGAGCCAAGTTTTTGCGAAGCACGGCCTCAAGGAAAATCCCAAGGATTGGTTCAAAACCGAACTCGGTTCAGTCTCAGGTTCGTTCTTGGCAGCAATGACGATTGATGAGAAGAACATCGATTATTGTTTTGACCTCGTGATGCGTGCCCAACGACCGCAGGATGTGTTCAAGGACAAGAAACTGAGTGTCTTGCGCAAGACCTTTGATAAGGAGATCAACACATGGATTACCCAAGCGCCAAAACTCATGGAAAAGCATGACAAGCTCAAACTCATCTGGTATGAGGTCCAGCCAAAGTACCGCGTTAACTCTCCGATTTCCACAATCCTCAGTTTGAGGCCAGACTATCGCGATTGGGTCATCTTGATCGTGGACAAACGCAAGGACAGGGTGAGCATTTCCGGCAGGTGTCAGAGCCAGCGCGTGCGCATGAATGACTTGCTCAAGAACGCTACCAATGGCCTAAAGGATGCTGCTGGCGGTGGTCATGTGCCTGCTGCAGGTGCCACTGTACAAGTCAAGGATCTGGGTGTGTTCAAGCAGCGTATCCTCGAGGAATTAAGCAAAAATTTATATACTCCTAAAGAAAAACAACCGCTAAAGAAGAGGTGAAATCTATGGCAGAAGAAGGCAAAGGTGTTGCATTAGCCATTCTCGGTATTGTCGCGGTTCTTGCAGTTGTTGGACTGGTTTTGCTCTTTAAGGGAGCGACTGGAAAGGTGGCTGGCACCGTAGGAGACAAGCTCTATGGTGGCGGTGGCATCGCGCACGACAAGGACCAATATCAAGACCCTGAAGGCTTTGTCCGTTACAGCGATAACCGTGTGTACTCGGGTGCATTGTACGTCTATCCCGATCGCATCAAGGATTCGGGTAACGGCGTTCCTGAGGCAACGTATGATCAGGACTACCGGCGCACTGGCCCCATCATGGACAACCCGTGCCCCTACCCGCCCTATACTGACCGCGTGACTGCATTGTATGCATCAGGTCGTGAGTGTGTTCCCTCGGGAATGAACCCGACGAACGGCGAAATGGGCAGAATCCCCAAGGGCTACGAAGACTACCTGTGCTGCATCTGAGCAGCACATATTTTCTCTTTTCTTTTTGCTTTTCCTT